>ENA-ORNW01000176-ORNW01000176.1-human-gut-metagenome-genome-assembly--contig:-NODE-176-length-71807-cov-6.186044_pt1 | contig 71807 bp, 48 predicted proteins | sample MGYA00242121_ERZ509034 | MGnify/ENA primary metagenome ERZ509034 (study PRJEB26280, sample SAMEA2338689) | human gut metagenome | biome: human gut; feature: human-associated habitat; material: faeces... | reverse complement strand
GCGGCTGACACTTTTGGAGCTAAGCAAAAAGTCTTCTTCGCGCTCAACATCGGCCAGCATCGAGGGCTTGAACCATTCGTCAATGGCTTTGACCAGCATGTCGCTGCTTGCCTTTGCCACCCACCTTGCACCGTCGGAATTGTTGCGCGGCCCGCACATCACAACGGCACCACTGCTGTCGGCGAGCGCAGCCGTGTCGGAAGGCGACACCCAGTATGCCGCGACATCGGCGTCGCCGTCAATCAGCTTGCGCATTAGCTCCATGGTGTCACGGCACACCTCAACACGCAAACTGACCCCAATCTTGTCGGCAAACCGCTGGCAAAGCAGGAAGTGAAGACCGAGATGCTTGCCGTGGTAATCGTAATACGACTCGGGGCCGCTAAGCGTTGCCATTATCATCTCGCCATTGCCGACAATCTCATCAAGGTCGAATGTGGCATTGGATGCCACCGTGTCGTTGACCACACCCCACGGTGCAACAACCTGCTCGTCGCCCTTGTTGCCATTGGAACAGGCCGACAAAGCCATAACAACGGCAGGGCTGACGCACAAGGCAAACAGGCCAACACCGTGGCATATTATATGTTTATATGCAGCTAATATTCTATTTACTCTCAAAACCTTAACAATTTGACTGCAAAATTACACAAAATCTTGCACAATCATGTATTTTTGAGTAAATTTGCCACGTTTTAATATAACTCGGAATTATTATGTTACGTATTGCAGTTCAATCCAAAGGAAGGTTGTTTGAAGACTCCATTAACCTCTTGTCTGAGGCAGACATAAAAGTAAGCGCGGGCAAACGCACTTTGCTTGCCCAAGCGGTAAACTTCCCACTCGAAGTGCTTTACCTGCGCGACGACGACATTCCGCAAAGCGTAGCCAGCGGAGTGGCCGACTTGGGCATTGTGGGCGAGAATGAATTTCAAGAGCGCTCGGAAGCAGCCGATGTGATATGCCGGCTTGGGTTCAGCAAGTGCCGCCTGTCGTTGGCCATACCTAAGGACATTGAATATCCGGGGAAAGAATGGTTCAATGGCAAAAAGATTGCCACGTCGTATCCGGGCATACTGTCAAAATACTTGAAAGAACAAGGCATCGACGCCGAGATACACGTCATCACCGGAAGCGTCGAGATATCTACAAGCATTGGCATTGCCGACGGAATATTCGACATCGTCAGCAGCGGCTCGACGCTTGTGAGCAACAACCTGCGCGAGGTTGAGGTAGTGATGCACAGCGAGGCGGTGCTGATAGCCAACCGAAACCTGACCGACGATAAGAAGGCGTTGCTCAATCAGATGGTTTTCAGGTTCGAAGCCGTGAGGAGCGCCGAAGACAAAAAGTATATCCGAATGAATGCCCCGAAGGATAAGCTCAACGAGATAATAAGCGTTCTGCCGGGGCTGAAGAGCCCCACGGTGATACCACTCGCAGACGATGAATGGTGCTCTGTGCACACGGTGCTCAACCAGAAATGCTTTTGGGAGATAATAGGAAAGCTGAAGGAACTTGGGGCGCAGGGCATATTAGTGACCCCGATAGAAAAAATGATATTGTAATAAGCGCATGAAAATAGTCAGGTACCCGGAAAAGAGCCAGTGGAAAAGCATATTGGAGCGCCCGCACATCGACGCTGTCAGGTTGGGCTCGACGGTCTCAAGCATACTTGAAGACGTGAAACGCGATGGCGACGAAGCCGTAAAGAAATACGAAGAGCAATTCGATCACGTCTGCTTGCAGTCGCTGTCTGTTTCAAAAGAAGAAATGGACGAGGCAGAACAGCTCGTGTCAGACAAGCTGAAAGACGCCATACGCCTTGCTTACCACAACATCAAGGTGTTTCACAAATCGCAACTCACTTCGCCCTCGAAGATTGAAACGCAACCGGGAGTCACGTGCTGGCAGAAGCCAGTGGCAATACAACGCGTAGGCCTTTACATCCCGGGAGGCTCCGCCCCGTTGTTCAGCACGGTGCTGATGCTGGCCACCCCGGCCAAGATTGCGGGCTGCGAGCGGATAGTGCTGTGCACCCCGCCGGGCAAAGACGGCAAGGTTCACCCTGCCGTACTGTTTGCGGCAAAGGTTGCCGGAGTCAGTGACATATTCAAGGCAGGAGGCGTCCAGGCCATTGGCGCAATGGCTTATGGCACGGAAAGCATACCTTCTGTGTACAAGATATTCGGCCCGGGCAACCAGTATGTCATGGAAGCCAAGCAGCAGGTTAGCCTGCATGGCGTGGCAATAGACATGCCGGCTGGCCCCTCGGAGGTTTGCGTGATTGCCGACGAAAACGCTGATTGCGCGTTTATTGCAGCCGACTTGCTTTCGCAGGCGGAGCACGGCCCTGACTCGCAGGTTGTCCTTATAACGACAAGTGAAAAGACATTGACCGGCGTACAGCAGGAAGTAACCGCCCAACTTGAATCACTCCCGCGCAAGTCGATAGCCTCACAAGCACTCGATAACAGCAAGCTGGTATTGGTGCATGACGATGACGAGGCCATGGATATGGCCAACTTGTATGCGCCCGAACACTTGATTATTCAAACGGACAACTATGCCGAACTGGCTGAAAGAGTGGTAAACGCCGGCAGTGTGTTCCTTGGCAGGTATGCATGCGAGAGTGCCGGCGACTATGCGAGCGGCACAAACCACACGCTTCCCACCAACGGATATGCCACATCGTACAGCGGGGTGAACCTGGACAGCTATTTCCGCAAGATAACTTTCCAGCACATCAGCAGCCGGGGCATAGCAAACATTGGGCCGGCCGTAGCGGAAATGGCTGCCGCAGAGTCGCTTGATGGACACAAAAATGCCATGACGCTGAGAATGAAAAGCCTCTCTGGCAACTGATCGCGGCAGATGCCTTATGTGGCCATTATATGAATGTGCATACCAAATATAAGCAATGATGGATTTAAAAGAATTGACAAGACCCAACATATGGAACCTTTCTCCGTACAGCAGTGCCCGCAATGAATACAGCGGGCACACGGCGAATGTGTTTCTCGACGCAAACGAGAACCCTTACAACAGTCCTCTGAACAGATATCCCGACCCTTTGCAAAGCGAACTCAAAGCGCTTGTGGCAAGATTCAAGGGGGTTCCGGCAGAGTGCATCTTCCTCGGCAACGGCAGCGACGAGGCCATTGACCTGGCTTACCGATGCTTTACGCAGCCTGGGGTGAACAACGTTGTTGCCATAGAGCCGACCTATGGCATGTACAAAGTATGCGCAGACATCAACGATATAGAGTACAGGCCGGTGTTGCTTGACAATGGGTTCCAGATGAATGCAGACAGTTTGCTGTCGGCATGCGATGCTGACACAAGGCTGATTTGGCTTTGCAGCCCCAACAACCCGACAGGCAACAACCTGAAACGCAATGAGATTGAAGAAGTGCTGAGACGTTTCCATGGACTTGTGATAGTCGACGAGGCGTACAGCGACTTCTCTACCGAAAGGCCTTTCAGGCTCGACTTGGACAAATTTCCAAATCTCATCGTGCTCAACACCATGAGCAAGGCATGGGGATGCGCCGCCATCCGACTTGGCATGGCTTTTGCCTCAAAGGAGATTATCAGCCTGTTCAACAAGGTGAAATATCCATATAACATAAGCTCGCTGACGCAGGAACAGGCTATCGAGGCATTCAAAGACCCGTATAAGGTGGACAAGTGGATTAAGATAATACTGCTTGAACGCACACGAATGATTGATGCCTTTGGCATGTTGCCATCTTGCAAGAAAGTGTATCCTACCAATGCCAACTTCTTCCTTGCCGAGATGGACGATGCACAGGCAACATACGATTATCTTGTAAGGAAAGGAATAATTGTAAGAAACCGCAACAAGGTTGCCCTGTGTGCCAATTGCCTGAGGATAACGATAGGCACCAAAACTGAAAACAACGAACTGTTGGCAGCCTTGAGGCAGCGAATTGGTTAGCCTTGAGGCGTGACGGCCGTATATAGTTTTATGTGCAAAGGGGATATGTTTGGCTTTTGTTGAGCCCTGCATATCCCTTTGTCACATGTTGATATGCTTATTTCCTTATTACGTTCTTGGCAAAGCTGCAATGGCAATAGCCTTGCTCCATCCGCCAATTTGCTTCCTTCGCCGGTGCCCCAATGGCTTTTTACTGTTCGTGGAGGGCAAAATCAGTGCAAACCTGTTGGCGTCTTGTTGCATGAAAATGCCATGATAGTATATTTCGTTTGCGCATCTTGCTTGTGGCTACATAATTCAATATCCGGCCAAAACACCTTTGGCCGGATATTGAATTAATCATATTGCCATGAAAATCACATGCGTTTCCACTGTCAATGACCATATTCGAAATACCACCAGTATGTACTTGAGTATTGTGGACGAACGGCGTTGTTACGCTCTTCGTCAGACGCGAATGTCTTTTCAAGTTCTTGCAAATCTTCATAATCGGTGTCCATGACATCATTGTGATACACAAGCACAGGATTGGCGCGCAAATGTGTGTATAATGTCAGGGCTTCGCGGTAATGCTGCGGCAGGCTGTCGTTGATTTCATAATACCTCGGCAAGGCATTGGCAAATCCGTCCAGGTCGCGGTCTATGAGATATCCGCACAGCACATAGTCACGTACCGCCTCGGACGCGTGGCCTGAATGCTGCAATGCAGACAGGTATAGCTTGGCGTCCATTGGCTTGGCTGGCTTGGCACCAAGAAACCTATAGATGCTGTCGTTGGGGTAAAGAAGGCACCTGGTAGCACCGTCCATTGGTATCATGTCGCTTGAAGTTCCCTTCACTGGATATTTGAACAGTTCGTCGGCCAGCCGACCCTCGCGAGCCAGAGCATACACCCGAAGTTGTGTCAGGGCAGCATCGGCTTCGTTAGACTTCGTTCCAACGGCAAGCACCCCGGCAAAATCACGCTTGACAAGCATGCCCTCGGCTTTCATGCGATAATGCATGACAGAGTCGTTGTTGCCGGCAAAGCCCACAAAAAGGAAGATTGCCGACATCAGCATGACGTTTCTCCACAGCACGTCTGTCACTTGTACAAAGCTGTCCTCCCCCTTCGGGGGTCCTGAGGGAACGCGGCGCAGCACGACACACAAGCCTGCCCACAGCAGCAAGAACACCACGGCCAGCCACCAAGCGAAGCCCAAGGCAATCTTGCCAGCCTCGTCCGGGCTCATGCTTGACAATAAAGCGAGAACCAATGCAGAGGGGAAGTAAGTCAGTGCGTACGACTTTGCACCGAGGCGCGCCAATGATGACACGCCAACTTGCAGCAGCATTAACACCAAAGTGATGATGATGGCACCGATAAGCCCGTTGTATGTTGTGACGCCACCACTCAGTATATGCTGTGCCACGGCAAGCATGTCTGCCTGATAAAACAGCAGATAGACAAATGAAAAGCCACAGAATAGAACAGCGCACAAAGCTTTCATCAAGTTGACGCGCCCGTCTGCACTTCTATGATTGGTATAACTCATTTATAATTTAATGCACTTGTTTCGTTTAAACGTACACATGACCTATGTGCCTGAGGCTTGACAATGCTGAGCCTTGCATAATTTATGGGGCGCACCCTGTTCTTCAGATTGAACGGGGCGCACCCCATGAAAGGATTTAGATGGCAATTCCTGCCATTGACCATGTGACAAAAGTATATTCAGTTATAACTCATCGCCACTCAGTTCTTGCGCAGCACCACTGCAGAGCGGGCCGGTATGTACAGCTTCAGCCACTCTTTGTGGTCCTGGACATACAAGGGGTCGAAATTCGTAACGTGGGTCATGGTGTCATCAGCCAGCCCGTTGCCTCCGTAGAGTTTTGAGTCTGTGTTCAGAACCACGTCATAAGCGCCTGTCGGCACAAGGAACCCGTAATCCGTAAACGACCGTGTGGGACTGAAGTTGAATACAAACACAAGGTCGCCGCGGCTGAATGCGAGCACTTGGTCGCCGTCGTTGTGCCACACTTCCTGCAAGGGCAGCGACTGGAAGTTCTTTACGCTCTTTATAACCTTGAGCATATCCTTGTCGAAATCGCCCAGGTAGTGATAGTCCAACTCCTTGTTGTCAACAAGATTCCATTGCCGACGGGCATACTTATAGCTCCAACCGTTGCCTTCGCGCGGGAAGTCTATCCATTCGGGATGCCCAAACTCGTTGCCCATAAAATTCAGGTAGCCTCCATTGATGGCCGCTGCCGTCACCAAGCGTATCATCTTGTGCAATGCAATTCCCCGGTGGACGGTCTCGTTTTCGTCGCCTATCTTGAAATGCCAATACATGTCTGCGTCTATCAACCGGAATATTATGGTCTTGTCTCCTACCAAAGCCTGGTCGTGGCTTTCGCAATAACTGATGGTCTTTTCGTCCGGACGACGGTTCTTTACCTCCCAGAATATGGAGCTGGGCTTCCAGTCTTCGTCTTTCTTCTCCTTGATTATCTTTATCCAGAAGTCTGGTATGTTCATCGCCATCCTATAGTCAAAGCCATAGCCTCCGTCTTCGAACTTGGCCGCAAGGCCCGGCATTCCGCTCACTTCTTCTGCTATTGTGATGGCGTTGGGGTTGACCTCATGTATCAGCTTGTTTGCCAAAGTCAGGTAGCAGATGGCGTTGTCGTCTTCATGGCCATTGAAGTAGTCGCCATAATTGCAGAAAGCCTCGCCAAGGCCGTGGCTATAATACAGCATCGAAGTGACCCCGTCGAACCTGAAACCATCGAAATGGAACTCTTCAAGCCAATATCTGCAGTTTGAGAGAAGGAAGTGCAGCACCTCGTCCTTGCCGTAGTCAAAGCACAAGCTGTCCCATGCCGGATGTTCGTGACGATCGCCCGGATAGAAGAACTGGTTGGGGTCGCCGGCCAGGTTGCCCAGCCCTTCAACCTCGTTTTTCACGGCATGCGAATGAACGATGTCCATGATGACGGCAATGCCGTTGCGATGTGCGGTGTCAATTAGTTCCTTAAGTTCATCGGGGGTGCCAAACCTGCTTGAAGGAGCGAAGAAAGAGCTGACATGATATCCGAATGAACCATAGTAAGGATGCTCCTGTATGGCCATTATCTGGATGCAGTTATAACCGTCGGCGATGACGCGCGGGAGCACATTGTCTTGGAACTCACGGTATGAACCAACCTTCTCGGCGTCCTGCGACATGCCTACGTGGCACTCATAAATAAGCAAAGGAGACTTGTCGGCCTTGAATTTCTTCTTCTTAAACACATATGGTTTCTCCGGGTTCCACACCTGGGCTGAGAATATTTTAGTATTGTCGTCCTGCACAACGCGCTGGCACCATGCAGGTATGCGCTCACCCTCTCCCCCGGGCCACTTCACCTTCATCTTGTAAAGGTCGCCGTGCTTAAGGGCTTTTTCGCTAAGTCGCAATTCCCAGTTGCCGGTTCCCTCTATGCGCTTAAGCTTATAACGAGGTGTTTCTTTCCAATCGTTGAAATCGCCTATGAGGTATATCTCAGTGGCGTTCGGTGCCCACTCACGGAACACCCAGCCCTTGGCCAACTTGTGAAGGCCGAAATATAGGTGACCGCTGGCAAAGTCCGCCAACGCCTTCTTGCCGTTGGCAGTGATCTGCCCCAGTTTCCACAAAGCATGGTCATGCCTGCCCCGTATTGCGTCCTCATACGGTTCAAGCCACGGGTCGTTCTTAACCAATCCGATATGCTTGTCTGCCGCTTTGGCTGGCTGCTTACCTTCTGCCTTTCTTTTGCGGCCTGTTGCTTTCTTATCAACCATATTGCGTCAAGCTAAAATTTTAAAAATGGCCTTCTTTATCTCTGCTTCAGCTGAAATACATGGGGCATGTCCGTCTTGGGGGAAGAATATTGCAAACATTCCCGGCTGGCAAGTCACATAGCTGTCGGCAGCCAAACCGGGCATCTTGGTGATGTCCTTATCTGCGTTGTACTCTGCGTCGGGCAGGTTGCACAACGGAGTATATCCGTAGGTCTCGGCGCAAGACAGCGGAATCTGTATGTCAATCATCTTCTTGTGTGTCTCAAGCACGGCTTCGTCGGGGGTCTTGCCCTTGGCTGTCGTTATGTTGACAAAAAGGTCGTCGCCTTTTATTTGATACTTACCTGCTTCGAGTTTGTTTAAGTCATGCGTCTTTACGAACTCAACAACATCTTCAAACAAAGGATTCAAACCCTTGTAAAATTCCAGATTATCAAGTGTATCTACTACCATAACTGTTAAATATTAAATTAGACTTAAATTCATATATCAATCCATCATCAGGTTCAATCCAACTTCTTATGGCCGCGTATGTATACTCCTTTGGCCGTGACGTTGCCGTTGCGGTCTTTCTCTACAAAACGCCCGTCGCGCACATCATCAAGATATGAGCCCTCAAAGCGGTTGCCGTCTTTGTCTTCTTCTATGGCCAGGCCGTTGCGCTTTCCGTCTTTGAATGTGCCCTTGAACTTCCATCCGTCGGCATACCTAACTATGCCTTGGCCGTTTATCTTTCCGTCTTTGAACTGTCCTTCAAACACATCGCCAGCCTTTGTGGTCAGCTTCCCTGCCCCGTTGGGCTTGTCGGCTTTCCATTCGCCGACATACACATTGCCGTTTTTCCAGACAAGAGTGCCTTGCCCCTGCTTGTCTCCCTCGAAAAACTGGCCGGTATATTTATCTCCGTTGGCATATTTGAATATACCTACGCCGGTGCGCTCGCCCTGAACGTAATCTCCTTCGTAAACGTCGCCGTTCTTAAACTTGTATATTCCCTTCCCGTTTTGGATGTCGTTTTTCCACTGCCCGGTGAATTCGTCGCCATCGGCATACTTAAATGTGCCGCGGCCAGAGCGCTGGTTGTCAACCCATTGCCCGTCGTATGTAGAGCCATCGCCCCAGTCGAAGAAGCCCTTGCCGTTCTTTTTGTCGTTCAACCATTCGCCTTTGTAATAAGCTCCGTTGGCAAATGTATACGTGCCCTTGCCGTTCCGATGGTCTTGCTTCCACTCTCCGTCATACTTGTCGCCATTGTAGTAATACATTACGCCATGGCCTTGCTGGTAGTCGCGAAACCAAAGGCCTACATACTTGTTGTTGTTGGCAAAGTAGTATGTGCCTCGCCCGTGCTGCTGGTCCTGAAACCACTGGCCTTCATACTTCTCGCCATCGAAGAATGTATATACGCCATAGCCCTGGCGCTTGCCTTTCACATAGGAACCCTCATAGCGGTTGCCATTCTTGTAAGTGGCTTTGCCTTTGCCCTGGGGCTTGCCCCCCACCATCTCGCCACTATACTCCCCGCCGTCTTTCGTCGTGCAGGTGCCCAATGTTATTTTCTGGGCGCACACAAATGACGGTAGGATAAAGAACAATGATAATATAATATGTCTCAAAATGTTTCTTCTTAAAATTATTGCCAAAAGTAATAAAAAAACCGCACGTGCCCAAAAAGATTAGTTTTTTTAACTGATTATCAATCCATTATTTTATAACTTTGCATTCAGATAATCCAGAAAGAGAGGCTGAGGCCTCTTTCAAGCCAATCAAAACAGATAGTTATGGACATTATTGGTATAATTCCGGCAAGGTTCGCTTCTACCCGCTTCCCGGGCAAACCACTTGCGCCACTGGGCAGCAAGCCTGTCATACAGCATGTTTACGAGCGTGCGGCAAAGGTGCTCGACGCTGTATATGTGGCAACAGACGACGAGCGGATTAGCTCCGCGGTAAAGGCATTCGGCGGAAATGTGGTCATGACCTCGGCCAACCATCGCAGCGGAACCGACAGGATACGTGAGGCAATGGAAAAGATAGGCTTCGGTTGTGACGTCATCATAAACATACAGGGAGACGAACCCTTTGTCAGTCCGGTGCAAATCAAGGCCCTTTGCGACTGCTTCGACGATGAGGCCACCCAGATAGCCACCCTCGGCATTGCCTTCAAACATGACATGGTGGCAATATCAAATCCAAACTCACCTAAGATAGTGGTAGACAACAACGGCTATGCGATGTATTTCAGCCGGAGCGTGATACCGTTTGTCAGGGGTGCAGAGGCCAATGAATGGGCCGGCCACTACCCTTTCCTCAAACACATCGGGCTTTACGGCTACCGGCGCAAAGTGTTGGAGGAAATAACATGCCTGCCGCCAAGTTCGCTGGAGATGGCGGAGAACCTGGAGCAGCTGCGGTGGCTGCAAAACGGATACAGGATAAAGGTGGGCATTACCGACATCGAGACCATTGGCATAGACACACCCGGAGACCTGGAAAAAGCCGAAGCATACCTTGCATCACAAACTGCATGCAACCGTGAGTAGCGATGCCTAACGACTATTTCAGATTCAAGAGGTTTACTGTCTGGCAGGATAGATGTGCCATGAAAGTGGGAACAGACGCCACACTGCTGGGCGCGTGGACAGGTTTGCCGCCAAACGGAGGTGAGAGGCTTGACGTGCTTGACATAGGCACAGGCACAGGCATAATTGCACTTATGCTTGCCCAACGCTGCGCCGACGCATGCGTGACCGGCATAGACATCGACCCGGACGCAGCTGCCCAGGCTGCAGCAAATATGGCTGCGTCGCCGTTTTCAAGCCGCATGAAGGTGGTTTGCCAACCGGTGCAGCAATTCGTCGGCGGAACTTACGATGCAATAACATGCAACCCGCCTTATTTTCAAGGTTCGCTCGAGTGCCCCGACAGCAAGCGGACACTGAGCAGGCACAACACATCACTGACATACGACGAGTTGGCAAGCCACGTGTTCAGGCTGCTTGCAGGTGAGGGCGAGTTTTCAATGATTCTACCGGCCGACCACCTCCACCACATGGAGGCTGCAGCCGCCATTGCCGGGCTGTTTGAGAAGCGCAGGTGCTATGTCAGGACAAAAGAGACAAAGCCGCCAAAAAGGGTTATGCTGGCTTATGCCAAGCGGCCACTGCCGGCAGCGCAATGCGAAGAGTTAACTCTCAACGACCCGAAGCACGCAACGCTGATGGCCGACTTCTATATTTAAACTATCCGGCAAACGGGCCGGAAACGCCATGCCCACAGAATATTGCAAATTGAATGTTTCATTACAAAATGGCGTTCAATCCCCCACCCGCTGTCACCTCGTCGAGCAATATGGCCTATTTAAGGATGCAGAACGGCATGTTTTGCAACGCGAAACGGCACATATTGCGGCATGAAACGCCCTATATTGATAATTATCTAAATGTCAATGGGTTATGCAACGATGATTTAACAAGTAAAATAACAATACGAAAAGGCGACAGGGATGATGGTTCTCTCTCAAACTCAGCCAGTTACGGGCGCTTCAAGGTGGGGCATAGGGCAACACGGATACAACCTAAAAAGTTAAGACATTATACGCAACAAGATGACTCCATCCAACATATCAAACACCAACGACACTATATGCGCCGTTGCCACTGCAACAGGCGGTGCCTTGGGCATAATACGCATTTCAGGCAAAGATGCCATTACGATAGCCGACAACATATTCACACCTTCGTCAAAACCACACGTATCTCTGGCCCAACGCCATGCGGGGACTGTTACCTATGGACATATATGCGGTTCTGACGGACAGGTGGTGGACGATGTGCTGGTAAGCATTTTCCGTGCCCCCCACTCTTACACTGGCGAAGACTCTGTCGAGATATCATGCCATGGCTCTTCTTACATATTGCAGAAAACCATGCAATTGCTCATCGACAACGGATGTCGGGCCGCTGGGCCGGGAGAATACACTCTGCGAGCGTTTCTGAACGGCAAGATGGACCTGAGCCAGGCTGAGGCTGTGGCCGACCTGATTGCTTCGTCATCTGAGGCCGCGCACAGGGTGGCCATGAACCAAATGAGAGGCGGATTCAGCCGGAAACTAAAGGAACTGCGCGACCACCTGCTACACCTCACATCGCTCGTTGAACTGGAAATTGACTTCAGCGACCACGAGGAGCTTGAATTTGCCGACAGGGATGAACTCAGGCAACTCGCCGAGACTATCGAGCACACCATTGCAAAGCTGGCCAACTCGTTCGGAACCGGAAACACGCTGAAAAACGGAATACCCGTTGCCATCATTGGTGAGACTAACGCCGGAAAATCGACGCTGCTAAACGCATTGCTCAACGACGATAAGGCTATCGTTAGCGATGTGCATGGCACTACGCGTGATGTGATTGAAGACACTGTCTGCATAGAGGGGCTGACTTTCAGATTTATCGATACTGCGGGCATACGCGACACCAATGACAAAATTGAGGCAATGGGCATTGAGCGCAGTTTCATGGCCATGGACAAGGCGCTGATTGTAATAATGATGTACGACCTGCAAAGGCCGGCAGGCGACTTCAGCCAATTCTACAGCCAGGTGGCAGGCCGGCTAAGCGGCAAACAGGTAATTTTGGCCGTGAACAAATGTGATATTACAGCAGAAATACCGCCGCTCTTGAACGAGATTGTGCACGATCAAGATAGTGCCCAATTCCATACGGTCACGATATCTGCAAAACACAACACGAACATCGACACGCTAAAATCTCTTCTTGTCAAACTGGCCGACGTTCCCGATATGTCTGCCAACGACACCATCGTCACCAACCTCCGACACTATGAAGCCCTCACCAAATCGCTCGAAGCAATCACCAGGGTGATAGAAGGCCTTAACACCAACCTTCCGGCCGACCTTCTGTCACAAGACCTGCGCGAATGTATCTACCACCTCAACGAAATCCTTGGCGAATTCTCGTCAGAAGAGGTACTAAAAAACATCTTTAGCCACTTTTGCGTCGGCAAGTAAGATATACTTACAAACGATTAACATCAATCATCATTGATTAGTAAGGCGTTCATTTTGAGCGCCTTTTATTTTTGCTCATTCAGCGATATTCATCGTTGAGGGGCCTTTTTCAGCTCATTTTTGTACCGTATTTGTAACTCGTTTGTTACTCTCCGATTTCTGGTCGGAAAGGTCGTGGACACATTGATACGTCATGGTACGCTGTGGTACGCGATGAAACATTTTTGGCGAATTTAAAGGATATATAAAATGAGCAGTCGAATTGAAATTCAGAAAAGATGTAAATGGTGCGGTAATCTATTCACCGCTCATAAGACAACAACCGAGTATTGTTCTCATCGTTGCGCAAACCTCGCTTATAAAGATAAGATAAGGAAACAGCGCATCGAAAGTTATAATCAAGAAATTGGCAAATCTATCAGATTGCCGTCAAGACCCGACAAAGAATATCTTACCCCAACTGAAGTAAGCATTCTATTAGGAGTTGGAAGAACTTCCATATACCGATATATAAAGACAGGAAAAATAAAAGTCATTCGGTTCAATCGTAAGACTCTTATCAAAAGAACTAACATTGAAAACATGTCAGATTACATTGACATGAACGAAGCAACGGAGGGAATTAAAGATAAGTCCCCCATCACCGACTTCTACACCACAGCCGAAGTCAAAGAGATATACCATGTCAATGAATCGTGGATATTCGCCATTGCCAAGAAGCACGGCATCCCACGAACTTTCAATCGCGGCAAGACCTATTGGAGCAAGAAACATATCGATGCCTACTTTGCCAAGAAAGCCCCAGACCCGGACATCACCGAATGGTATAGCACGCAGGAGATGCAGGATAAGTTCAGCATGACCCTGTCGGCCATCTACACCTTTGCCCATAAGAACGCCATTCCCAAGAAGAAAGAGGGCATTATGGTGTATTACTCGAAAAAACATGTGGACATTGCCAAAGGAATCGCCAAGCCAGAAGAAACCATGTATTATACCGTAGCGGAAGCGATGGAGAAGTTCAACCTCACGCGAGACCAGCTCTACCATTATGTGAAATGGCACCATATTTCTAAGGTAAAGAAGGGCAAATACACCTTCATCAGCCGGGCTGAATTGGACAAGTTACTTGCCCCGCCCAAGATTGAATAACGATTTTCCGGTTATCGTCCGGTGATGTTGGTCGCCATTATATCACCCGATTTATTTGTGCCCAAAACAAATGTAAAACTCTAAATATCATCAATTATGAATCACACCTGTACAAAAGTGACCGTTCGCCAAAGAGCGATTCGCAACGACCGTATTTCTTTGTATCTGGATTATTATCCGGCAGTGCGCAACCCCGAAACAATGCAGATGAGCCGTAGGGAATATCTCGGCATCTATCTCTATGCCCACCCCAAAAACGAAATGGAACGGGCATTCAACAATGAGATGCTGAACAAGGCAGAAGCCATCCGCTGTATCCGTGTGCAATCTCTCATCAACGAGGAGTTCGACTTCTTGGACAAGACCAAGCAGAAAGCCGACTTTCTTGCCTACTTCAAAAAGATGTGCCGTACCAAAGATGAGAAGTGGACTTTCGTGTACCAGCATTTCTATAACTTCGTCAAGGGCAAATGTACCTTCGGTGAAGTGAACGTGGATTTGTGTAAGCGTTTCCGCGAATACCTGTTGAACGCCAAGCAACTCAAACACTCTGACCGTCCCATTTCGCTCAATTCAGCTTCCGGCTACTACTCCACATTCCGAGGATTGCTGAAAATTGCTTATCGTGACAAATGGATTCGTGAGAACATCAACGATTTCTTGGATAAGATTGAGCCGGAGGATGTGAAAAAGGAATATCTGACACTGGATGAAGTCAAGCTGCTTGCAGCCACTCCCTGCGACATCCCCGTACTCAAAGCGGCTTCTCTTTTCGCCTGCCTGACTGGTTTGCGCATCAGTGACATTCTGAAACTGCAATGGGAAGATTTCGAAATTGCACCCGACCAAGGCTATTGCCTGCGCATCCGTACACAAAAGACACAAACGGAAGCAACACTCCCTATCAGCAACGAGGCATACGAATTGTGTGGAACACCCGGCACAGGAAAAGTATTTAAAGGATTGCAACGGAGCATGACACAACACCCACTAAAGAAATGGATTAAGCAGGCTGGAATCAATAAGCACATCAGCTTTCACTGTTTCCGCCACTCCTATGCCGTAATCCAAATCTCTTTAGGCACTGACATCTACACCGTTTCCAAGATGCTCACACATAAGAATGTGTCCACAACTCAAATCTACGCGGATTTGATAAATACAAAGAAGCGGGAAACAGCCAATAAAATATCACTCAAATAAAAAAACGTATGAAACGAGGAATCATATATAACAACGGACATACCATCGTAATTCTAGATAACGAGATATGGATGACTGCATGGGAGATTGCAGACCTGTTTTATGTAACACCAAACTCTATCAATCACGCCGTTAAACGAGTATTGAAAGAAGGAGTTCTTATAGAGTTTCAGGTATGCCGATATACCTGTTTGGAAAACGGGAATTATGCAGATGTATATAATATAGAGATGGTCATTGCCCTATCCTTTCGTTTAAACACGAGTCATTCCATATTGTTCCGGAGATGGCTGACGCAGAAAACATCCACTCCAAACCGTTCTAAAATACCGATACTCATTCTCCTATTCGGAAAGAAACAACACCTTTGCTGATATGATAACCCTGTAAAGCCCGATTTGGTCCAGCCATTTCGGGCTTTTTTTAGTATGCTCGGCATGAGTATTAGCTAACGGGTGCAAGTCCCTAATGAGCCCTAATAGCGGGAATCATACAGCCAAAAGCAAGGGTGTCCATCGCGAGTTGGAATCTGAAAGAAGCTGGCGGCAAACATCTGGTCTGACGGACAGAAACTTCATATAAGGCATATAACCGTGGGTAAGGTTGCTAAACAAACCAAATCCCTATAGCTATTCGGAACGGTTGGTGTAAATGGAGCAGACATAAGATTGAAAGTTAATACCCTTATCCGAGGAGGTCTCACGGACGCATGAGAATAGTGGAAAAATCGAAATCAGCGGAGTAAAGCTTGCCGTGAGAAGTCAGCAGATGTCATAGTAGCAAACGTGTCGATAGTTTGTGAAGGACAGAACTTTATTTAAACGATAATAATTGAAAACTACCGTATGCAGGAGAGAATGCACAAAACTGGAACTGAAGTTTCAGGCTTCCCCCAGAGAGCTAAGACGGAATCTGAATGGTATGCGGGAGCGCAGACCTGCGTATGGATGGTTGAAGACAATGTCGTGGAAGTACCATTTGACAGAGAGCATCTGTTAGAGGCTATTCTTTCACCCGAGAATCTGAACAAGGCTTATAGGTCTGTAATTAGAAACAAGGGGTGTGGTGGAATCGACAGGATGTCATGTGATGAACTCCTCCCATGGCTTCTCGCCAACAAGAAAAGTCTGATATGCTCTTTGCTTGACGGCAGCTACCGTCCCAATCCTGTCCTTAGAGTGGAAATCCCGAAGGACAACGGCAAGATGCGTCAGTTGGGAATACCTACCGTGGTAGACCGGTTGGTACAGCAAGCCATCAACCAGGTACTGACCCCCATCTACGAACCTCAGTTTAGCCGGAACAGTTTCGGTTTCCGCCCCGGACGTGGTTGCCATGCTGCCCTGCACAGGGCGAAAGACATCGTCAACTCAGGCTACAAGTATGTTGTAGACCTTGACCTTGAGCGGTTCTTCGATACGGTATGCCACAGCCGTCTGATAGAGATTCTGAGCCGTACAATAAAGGACGGCAGAGTGGTCAGTCTTATCCATAAATACCTCCGAAGCGGAATAATGAATCATGGTATGTTCGAGGCGAGCAGCGAGGGTACTCCCCAAGGCGGTCCCTTAAGTCCACTTTTAAGTAACATCATGCTTAATGAACTTGATAAGGAACTAACCCGAAGAGGTCACCTCTTTGTGCGCTATGCCGATGATTCCATGATATTCTGCCGAAGTAAAAGTGCTGCGGAACAAACCAAGGAGTCCATTACCCGATTCATAGAGGGTAAGCTTCATCTGAGAGTAAACAGAGAAAAGACAACAGTCTCTTCTGTCACAGGCGTAAAATACTTAGGCTATTCCTTTTATAACTCCAAAGGTAAATTTGAATTATGCGTGCATCCCCAATCCAAAGCCAAGCTGAAATCCCGTCTGAAAGCGCTGACAGGTCGTAGCAACGGAATGGGATATGCGCGTAGAAAGCAAAAACTTAAGGAGTATATAAGAGGCTGGATAGGTTATTATCACCTTGCCCATATGAAACGTCTGCTCTTGGAAACAGACGAACGGTTACGACGTCGCATACGTATGTGCATATGGAAATCCTGGAAGAACCCTAAGACGAGAATATCAAACCTGATTCGCTGTGGAATCCCTAAAGGGAAAGCCTATGAATGGGGTTACACCCGTCTGGGTTACTGGCGTATTGCTGACAGCTGGGTAACACACAGTTCTATGACTAACGAACGATTAAGAGTTGCCGGATATCCAACACTCTATGACGAGTATCTCAAATGGTATCCTAAATAAAGAACCGCCACGTGCGGAACCGCATGCGTGGTGGTGTGAGAGGTCGGAAAACGAAAGTAGGAAGAAAACTACTTCGTTTTCCTCCTACTCGATTGCTCTTCTCAAGAAAATCATTACCTACTATGTATATACTATATAATTGCTTTGATAGCTATTCCACACTTTTGTGCATGGATTAGCCAAGTAATCATTCTTGTGGCAGCTTATGTCTTAGTTAATAACGCCAAACGCTGCCACAACAGAGTGAATCGATTGGGACTCGTTCATACCGATATACTTTTGCAGGCAAACAATTAAAATTGATAAATATGAAGACAAAGAAATTGGAAAAACAAACGCTGACATGGTTAGTATTCAGCGCAAATGTAATTGTTGGTGCAATGGCACGACAAATGGTACTCCATCATGGACTTGATGCTTTTAATGGCTATGTGGCATTGGGGATTTGCATTCTAATGCTTACCGTCATTTATGTCAACCTGCAAGAGTTATTCAAGAAAACTCTTTCTCCTTTCTTTGAAACCCTGTTTATGAAATTCCCGAATTATGGGAAGAAGGGCAAGGTCGAAATAGAGGATAAAGAAACGACAGAAGAAGAATCTTGGACCAAAGAGACGGACACAAATCCTCCACCCAGTATGGACTATGCACAAATCCGGCTATCGGCTATGAAAGCCAAAGAACAAGCCGAGCAAGAAAAGCTCACTACAGTCCTGACCTACACACGCGAATCTTTTGCACCCTATATGAAAGAAGAGGACTTGAACATTCTTTGCAAATACATTTGTCTGTTCCATGCGGACAAGGATATTCCAAAGGTTGTACGTCCCGTCAAAGTGGACTCAGCCATCCGAACCATTGACCTAATGCACTTCGGATGGAATATCGGCTATCAGTTCTCAAAGAGTGGAATCCAAATAGCGACTTTCATCAAACGCGTATTTGCAGAAGCGTTGAAAGAGAGCGAAATCTCCACATTGAAAAGCAAATTAAGATTGGACGGGAAGTGTACTATCAAGATTGACACCACCTTGAAGCAATCTGCCTAATTCTGAAACCACTAAATCCAACGTAATATGATGCAAAATGAGAAAACAATCACCTTTGATAAGCTACCCGAAGCGGTAGGTTATCTGACCGAACAGGTCATTGAATTGAAAAAGATGGTATCGGAACTGAAACCGTCACCGTCCGAAAAACGTGTGTTGATTGAAATCGAAGATGCCTGCCGCATCATCCACAAGGCAAAAGCCACGATTTATACATTGGTACGGAAAGGCATATTGCCAGCTTACAAGAAAGGTAAGAAACTCTACTTCTACGAAGATGAACTCTTGGCATGGGTTGAAAACGGACGGAAGAAAACTTTGGAACAGAATTATGACGAAGTCTTGGCAAATATGCAAAGTGGAATGCGCCGCAAACCTAAGCACCGTACAAACTTCTAATCTTTCGGATTATGGAAAAGAAAACGATTGACCCAATGTTGATAGTGGACAAAGCCATTGATATGAGCATGAAGCTGACAGGTACCGAGTTTCCCGTCAGCATCTTTCCGAGCCGCATCCAGCGTATCATACGAGAGGTACATGAATGCCACAGCTATCCTACGGACTATATTGCCGCCTCTATTCTTACAGCCATCGCCGTAGGAATCGGGAATACGTATCTTGTTCAAATCAAACAAGGTTGGCAAGAAAGCCCTATCCTCTACATGGCACTGATAGGCAGACCGGGAGCGAATAAAAGTCACCCACTCAGCTTCGCTATGAAACCATTCCTTGATTTCGATTACCAAAAGAATCAGGAATACGAAAAAGCGTATGCCGAATATGAACGACAGATGAGCATGAGCCGGAAAGAACGAGCGGAGTGCGGATATGAGCAATTTCCGTTGGAACCCGTCCGCAGACGTTTCCTTGTATCGGACGTTACGCCCGAAGGACTGAGTCTTATCCATGCGCAGAACAAGCGTGGACTCTGCTTGTGGGCAGACGAATTGTCCGCATGGTTCAAGAACTTTAACCGATACAACAACGGTTCGGAAGAACAGTTCTGGCTTTCGGTTTTCAGTGCAAAGACAACCATCTCCGACCGTAAGAGCGCAAAGAGTTCCATCTTCATCAAACGTCCGTACATATCGGTCATTGGTACGATCCAGAAGAAGATTTTGGGTGAATTGGCAAAAGGAGAGCGCTCAAGCAACGGATTCATTGACCGCATTCTTTTCGTGATGCCCAATCTCCAACAGAAAGCCCGTTGGAATGATAAGGAACTGCCTGCCGATATTGAACAGGGATGGCACGCCATCATTGACAAGTTCATCCACTTGGAGTGCAATTACAATGACAAGGGAGAAGTTGAACCGTATATCCTGCACTTTGATGAAGAGGCAAGGAAACGGTTATATGAATGGCAGCATCGTTTCTCAGAATTATGCGACCGTGAAGGGAATGATACGATTGTCAGCATTTATTGTAAGTTGGAAATCTATATCATCCGTTTCTGCCTGATTATTCAACTGGCACGGTGGACTTGTGGTGAATGCGATAAAACCTACATAGACTTGCTGACTGTGGAACGTGCCATACGGCTGACAGAGTATTTCAAAGAATCTGCTTTGAACGTACAACGTACCATCAGCGAAGTGGCATTGAATAGCCAGCAACAAACCATTGTCGGCCAACTTCCTTGTACGTTCTCCACGGCACAGGCGACGCAAATTGCAGAACAAAATGGCATGAAGGAACGTACTCTGCAACGGTTCCTGAACGACAACATCGGCATCCTGTTCCGCAAAGAGAAACATGGAGAATACTCAAAGATTAACCCGTGACGTTTTTGTCGCTTTTGACACTTTCAACCTTGAAAACGACAATAGTGACAACAACGACACACATAAAAGAACTGAAACAATGACGGCACATAGATTTATATTAGAGCCATACAAAGGTATTGCCACCAGACATACGTGTCCTGCCTGCCATCGCAAGAGGTGTTTCTCTCGATATGTCGATACGGAGAAACAAATATCCTTCCCCGACCATGTAGGGCGGTGCGACCATGAACAGAAGTGCGGTTATCATTTCACGCCGCGGAATTATTTTGATGAAAAACCTGAAGCGAAACAAATGTTGCTTGAAAAAGGTTCTTCGTCAGTTCTGCCGAAACCAGATGAGATAAAGACAACTCCTACTTCTTTCATCAACGAAGAAATAGTCTAGCGATCTTTGAAATGCTATAAAACGAATAAGCTGTATCAGTTTCTGGCCTCCCAATTTGGAGAATCATCTGCCATGAGCCTTATGACAAAGTATCGCGTCGGTTCATCCAGATATTGGGATGGAGCAACCGTGTTTTGGCAGATTGACCACAACAACCAAGTTCGTACAGGCAAGATAATGCTTTACAATCCAGAAACCGGAAAGAGAGTAAAAGAACCACACAATCACATCACTTGGGCGCACTCCCTACTCTATAAATCCGGTTTTAACCTGAAGCAATGTTTCTTTGGCGAGCACCTGTTGTCGACTGATAAAACCCGTCCGGTTGCATTAGTCGAAAGTGAGAAAACAGCTCTTATCGCCTCCTATTATCTGCCACAATATCTATGGCTCGCTTCGGGCGGAAAGAACGGATGCTTCAATGAAAGCAGTCTTTCGGCTTTGACGAAAAGATGTACCGTCTTGTTTCCCGATTTAGGAGCTACCAGCTATTGGCAAAGCAAAATAGGGATGATGCGGAATCATGGAATCGAGGTGCAACTCTTCGACTATCTCGAAACAAATGCCCCCGAAAGTGAACGAAATGAAGGGTACGACATTGCCGATTACCTGCTGCAAATCCAGCCGGACGAGGCCATTCTCCAAGCGATGAGCAGGAAGAATCCGCACCTAAAAACATTGATTGAAACGCTTGGCTTGGAGTTGGTAAACGTACAACGGGGCTGCTCCTGAACGTGGTTTCGGGCATACCGAAAGTGAGGTTTTCAATACTGACCGCAAGGACTGAAAACCGGAACTTTTTAGGGTAAGCAAGTTTATGTCGGTGTATTACATTTCCCGACAACTTGCCCACCCTGAAGTCCGGTGTGACAGCTCCCGATGGTCACAACTGTAACAATTAAAAAGCAACGAAAATGAACAAGAGAAATACGATTACATTACGCCTAACCGATGACCAGTTGGCATGGTTAGGAGCATTAAGCAGACGCAGTAAACGGAGTAAAAGCGAGGTTATCCGTTCTCTCATTGAACAAGGGTCTGTACGAGAACGTATCACCCGTGACCACTTGCACATCATCCGTCAATTGATTGGCGAAAGCACGAACCTGAACCAGTTGGCTAAGCAGGCCAACACTTACGGATTTTTTGCAGTAGCTGACCAATGCATGGAGATTTCGAACCATATTTCAAAACTCATCAAACAACTGAAAGATGATAGGTAAACTGACAAAAGGAACTTCTTTCGGCGGATGCGTGCGCTATGTGCTGAAAGAAGAAAAAGCAAGGCTTCTGGAAGCTGTTGGAGTGGAGGGTACACCAGAACAGATAGCAGAGCAGTTCGAGTTACAATCCTTGCTGAATGACAAGGTAAAAAACATTGTCGGACACACTTCGCTCAGCTTCTCTCCGGAAGACAGTCTGCGGTTAAGGAACGATGATGCACTCATGCTGAAAATCGCCCGTGAGTATATGGAACGGATGGGTATCCGAAACACGCAATACATCATAGCCCGTCACACTGACCGCAGGCACGCGCATTGCCATATCGTCTTCAACCGTGTAGACAATGACGGCAAAACAATCAGTGACAAGAACGACCGCTATCGTAATGAAAAGGTCTGCAAGATGCTGACGGCAAAATACCGTCTGCACTTTGCCCAAGGTAAAGACCATATGAACGAAGAACGGTTGCGCCCGTATGACAGAGCGAAGCACCGAATCTACAAGGCTTTGAAAGCAGAAGTGCAGAATGCCCAAAGCTGGAACGAACTGAAAGATGCGCTTTCCGAATATGGCATCGACATGAAGTTCAAGGTCAGCCGCACCACACGGGACATTCAAGGGGTGAAGTTCGGATATGGGAGGTACATCTTTTCCGGTTCAAAAATCAGTCGGGAGTTCAGCTATCTGGCCATTGACCGCCAGCTGGAAAGAAATGCTTACGCTCCGTCCTATTCATATCGGGAAACAGTCAAGGACAATGCCGTACCAGCATCTCCTTTACAAGAACGGACATCTGATTTTGAAGAAGCACATTCTTCGAGATTGGGATTGTTCATGCCGACGCCGACATCCAACACATCAGACGAGGCTGCATTTGAAGCGGAACTGAAACGGAGAAAGAAAGCCAAACGCAAGCGCGGCTTCCGATTATAACAAACCATTTTATTAACATTTTAAATTTCAACATTATGATTGACAAGAATTTTGTGAAAGACATTGAACTTTACATCTGTGAGAAGTTCGGGTATCGTAACAGCGTGTATGTGAATTCGACCTGTAATGGTTGCTGCATTGACATCCACGAAAAGGACGTGAAGCTGTATTTCCGCCTGTGGGAATACAGCAAGGGTGTCAACGGTTTTCCTGACCGTTGTATCATCTTAGTGAACCATGCCTTCGAGAAAAACTACCAAGAGAATTTGTTGGACCTGGTAAGTTTCTTCAAGGAGTATGCTCCACTCTACGGTTTCTACTACCTCGGCATCGAGAATGACATGCGAGGCGATTATCGCCTGTTAGGATTGAAACCTACGACCAATCATCGGTTCGGTAACGATTGCTATGCGGCACCGTTGGAAGCTATCCATGCTTGATTGAACGACATTTGAATGAATTTGAGCGAAGAGGGAGAGTTTTTTCCTCTTTTCTCTTTTTATAGCATGATATTTTATACCTTTGTAAACAAAACTAAGATAGAAGGTATGGACAAACCCATGAACCGAATAAAAGAAGTTCTTGAAGAACGTGGCATCAAACAGACATGGTTGGCAGAAAAACTCGGCAAAAGTTTCTGCATGGTTAACTCATACGTCTGCAACAGACGGCAACCCAGTTTGGAGGTGCTGTTTCAGATAGCGGATATTCTGAATGTGGATGTGAAGGATTTGATAAACGATAAAACAAAATAAAGATATGGCTAAGACTAATACAGCCGACATTGGCTTTGAAAAAGAAATATGGAAAGCTGCAGATTTGTTAAGAGGTAATCTGGATGCATCGGAATATAAATCAGTCGTATTAGGATTGATTTTTCTTAAATACATCTCCGACCGTTTCGAGGCAAAATACAATGCATTGGTTGCTGAGGGTGACGGCTTCGAAGAGGACAAGGACGAATATACATCGGAAAACATCTTTTTTGTCCCCCAAGAAGCCCGCTGGTCTGTTGTGGCAGAAGCTGCTCATACACCAGAAGTGGGTACGGTAGTTGACAACGCCATGCGCTTGATTGAGAAAGAGAATGTACGATTGAAAGGTATTCTTCCTAAAAACTTTGCCCGTCCGGAACTTGACAAACGACGGTTGGGCGATGTCGTGGATTTGTTCACCAATATTCAAATGAAAGAACATGGCGATACCAAAGACATATTGGGACGAACCTACGAATACTGTCTTTCCAAATTTGCCGAGGCGGAAGGAAAACTGGCTGGCGAGTTTTATACACCAGCTTGCATTGTCCGTACATTGGTCGAAGTGCTTCAGCCATACAGTGGTCGTGTCTATGATCCTTGTTGCGGTTCTGGAGGAATGTTTGTACAGTCTGCCAAATTCATTGAAAGGCATCAGGGAAACATCAACAACATTTCCGTGTTCGGGCAAGACAGTAATCCGACCACATGGAAAATGGCTCAAATGAATCTTGCTATTCGTGGCATAGAAGCTGATTTGGGGAAATTTGCCGCAGATACGTTCTTCAATGATTTGCACCCGACATTGAAAGCGGATTTTATCCTTGCCAATCCTCCCTTCAATCTCAGCGACTGGGGAGCGGATAAATTGCAGGACGATGTACGCTGGAAGTATGGGATTCCACCCGCAGGGAATGCCAACTTTGCTTGGCTTCAACACATGATTCATCACTTGTCACCCCGTGGACGAATCGGCATGGTGCTTGCTAATGGTTCACTCTCTTCACAGACGGGAGGTGAAGGCACAATCCGTGAAAATATCATCAAGGCGGATTTGGTGGAAGGAATTGTGGCTATGCCCTCTCAGTTGTTCTATACTACAGGCATACCCGTATCACTGTGGTTCTTGAACAGGACGAAGAAACAAACGGGGAAAATCCTGTTTGTCGATGCTCGCAATATGGGAACAATGGTTACAAGGAAACTTCGGGAACTGTCAGAAGACGACATAATGAAAATAGCCAAGACATTCGAAGATTTCGAGGCTGGAACACTGGAAAACGAAAAAGGATATTGTGCCGTAGCCACACTTGAAGATGTAGCAAAACAGGACTATATACTTACTCCGGGGCGTTATGTGGGAATTGCAGAAGTAGAGGATGACGGCGAACCGTTTCAAGAAAAAATGGAACGGCTTACTTCAGAACTTTCCGATATGTTTGTCCAGTCACATCAACTGGAAGATGAAATCAGAAAACAATTGAAAAGCATTGGATTCATTATAAAATAAATTGAATGAGCCACATTCTTCAATTAGGAGATACAATCATCAAATAAGCGAAGAATATGAAAGAAAAACTAATTCAAGAAATCAGCAATGCAATGACAGAGATTTTAAGTGTAGAACAGATAGCCCAACTGAATGGTGTGCTACTGCAAGTGGTCAGCAAATATACCATTACGCAAGACGAAGAAAAGGCACAACATGAAGAAACTGCCACCAATGAGCGTCTGCTTGAAATCTTTCTGTCTGCCAAACAAGTGGAAGGATGCACTACACCTACCATTAAGTATTATGGTTCTACCATCCGGCAACTCTTCAAAACCATGCCAAAGAAAGTCATCAATTATACCACTGAGGATATTCGGGCTTACTTAGCGGTTTTCCAACGTAAGCACAAATCCAGCAAGGTGACAATTGACAACATACGCCGCATATTCTCTTCTTTCTTCGGATGGCTTGAGGAAGAGGATTACATTATCAAAAGCCCGGTACGCAGAATCCATAAAGTCAAGACTGGCACACAGGTGAAGGAGGTGCTGACAGATGAGAATCTTGAACATTTGCGGGATAACTGCAAACAGATTCGTGATTTAGCAATTATTGACTTGTTGGCTTCTACCGGGATGCGTGTGGGCGAACTGGTAAAACTGAACCGGGAGGATATCAACTTCAATGAGCGTGAATGTATCGTATTTGGCAAGGGAAACAAAGAAAGGATTGTTTATTTCAATGCCCGTGCCAAGATTCATCTCCAGCAATATCTTGCTACACGTAAAGACCGCAACAAGGCACTTTTTGTTTCATTGGCTAAACCACATAACCGCCTTGAAATATCGGGAGTGGAAACCCGTTTGCGGAAAATCGGGCGAGAGGCAAAGATTGTCCGTGTGTATCCTCATAAATTTAGAAGAACTCTTGCAACGATGGCAATCGACAAGGGAATGCCCGTTGAACAGGTACAACGCTTGCTTGGGCATGTCAAGATTGACACGACCATGCATTATGCTATGGTCAATCAAACAAATGTGAAACTTTCTCACCGCAAATTCATCAGTTGAAATGAGAACAGGATATTATACATATAAACCTCATAACCTTTCTGTACGAAAAAATAAACGCAGAAATGGCAATTTAGAGCAGCAGGCGCAGGCGTTGTTCAAGGCCTGGTTCGTGGATTTCGAGCCGTTTAAGAATGGAAAATTTGTGGATTCGGAGCTTGGAAGAATACCGGAAGGATGGAAAGTTGGACACTTTACCGATATTGTGAAAGTTTCTGGAGGAGGTACACCTAGGACAAACAATACATCATTCTGGAATGGCTCTATTCCTTTCTTCACACCCAAGGATGCCTCCGATATTGTTTTTACATATAAAACAGAGAAACACATAACCAATTTAGGCGTTTCAAATTGCAATAGTCCTATTTATCCAGCTCATACAGTCTTTATTACAGCTCGTGGAACCATTGGAAAAATAAAAATGGCTGGTAAACCGATGGCTATGAATCAATCATGTTATGCACTACTTACAAAAAAAGAGAAGTTAGAACCTTATATTTATCTTCTGTCTTTACGACTAGTTAATATCATGCAAAAGAAAGCCAATGGAGCTGTTTTCGAGGCCATAACAACTAAGGATTTTGAAGAAAACATTGTTATCCCACCAAATGAGATTTTAACCAGCTTTATTCAATTGGTAAATCCTCTATTTTTTCAAATCCACCATAATGGGCTTGAGAATCAGAATCTAATTATATTAAAAGAGGCTCTCCTCCCCAGACTAATGTCCGGCGAACTGAATGTTAACACTATAACTGAATGAAACAGAATGAGTGATTTTGACAAATATATAAAGCAAGGCGAACCTAATAGTAAGGAAAAGGCTCAAGCGTGGCAAACCGCAATCGGTCTGCAAGACGTTGACGGCCTTAAACCATCGGAGTATCTGTTGCAGACGGCAGGCAGACACATCGAAGGCGACATTACTATTGACGAGGTAAAGCACTTGATTGACAGCTATTATCTATCAAAGGCGAACAGGAAGGACGTAGAGAATGAACGAACCGAAGAAGCGGATAAAGTATCTGCAAGAATCACCGAGATACTATCCGAGAAATCCTTTTCGTTCACGCCAGATTATCTGATACTCATCCATAGGCGGTTATTTGAAGGCTTGTACAAATTTGCAGGAAGATTGCGCGATTATGACATAACTAAAAAAGAATGGGTACTTGACGGAGATACTGTTTTGTACTCCAACCACGAGTTAATCCGTCAAACGCTCGAATACGATTTCAGACAAGAAAAGAGTGTAGATTATCCGTCACTTGATGCCAACCAAGCATTGAGGCATATATGTAAGTTTGTTTCGGATATTTGGCAAATCCATCCTTTCGGAGAAGGAAACACACGTACCACAGCTGTGTTCACCATGAAATACCTGCATACATTCGGATTCACATTTGACAACAGCGTGTTTCAAGAACACTCATGGTATTTCAGGAATGCATTGGTCAGAGCCAATTACAACAACTACGCAAAAGGAATCTCCGCCACAACATCATTCTTGGAACTGTTTTTCAGAAACTTGTTGTTTGGCGAGAAAAACGAATTGCATAACCGGGCACTGCATATCGCAGCCATTCAAAGTGCCAACACCAATAACTCAAAGAGCCAAAATGACACTTTGAATTGCACTTTGGATGAAATTGCCCTGCTGAAATTCCTCAAAGACAATCCCGAAGCTACTCAAACTGAGATTGCAGCACATATCGGCAAATCTCTCCGAACTGTCAAGCGAATAACTCCTTCTTTGATAGAGCGTGGCTTGCTGGAACGGGAAAACGGAAAAAGAAACGGGAAATGGGTCGTTAAAAATATAAATTTGAACCGCTAAATTCTCATTTATGGAGCTAAAGAAAATACACATATCAGATATTGGCAAAATTGTTACTGGAAAAACTCCCAGAACATCTATTGTTGAAAACTATGGCGGTAATATTCCTTTTCTTACCCCGTCAGATGACTTATCTTATAAGTCCGTTCCTAAAACAAGTAAAACTCTTACCGAACAAGGATTGAACGAAGTGAAAAATTGCTTACTACCTCCACACTCTGTGTGCGTAAGTTGTATTGGATCTGATTTGGGTAAGGTTGTAATGACATTAGAGCCAACTATTACCAATCAGCAGTTTAACTCTATTATCCCCAATCGGCAATTTAATGCTGATTTTGTGTACTATCTCATGACATTGGTCGGTAAGGAATTGAATTATCTTAGTAAAACTTCCACTGCCGTACCTATTATAAATAAAAGTTCATTCTCAAACTATGAGGTTGAAGTCCCAGATTTGAAAAAGCAGGAAAAGATAGCTTCAATTCTTTCATCCCTTGACGACAAAATCGAGCTTAACCGCCGGATAAATGGCAATTTAGAGCAGCAGGCACAGGCGTTGTATGCCAAGGCGTTCTCTTCCACAAATACTTGTAAAATGGGGGATGTAGTTGAAACAACTTCAGGCGGAACACCATCACGGAAAAACCAAAATTACTTTTCATCCCAAGGTATTAAATGGATAAAATCAAAAGAACTTAATGGATCATTCATTTTTGATTCTGAAGAACATATAAGTAATGATGGGCTTTGTAATTCATCAGCTAAATTATTGCCACCAAATTCAACATTAATAGCCATGTATGGTGCAACCGTAGGAGCTTATGGCCTAACAATTGATAATGCAACATGCAATCAGGCTATTTGTGCATTACTGCCTAATAGTCAATATCCATATACTTATCTTTACATGTGGGCAAAAAACAACAAAGATGAACTTATTCAAAAAGCAATAGGATCTGCCCAACAAAATATTAGTCAAATAATAATAAAAAACATGCCCGTGGCAAATGAAAAAGACAAAATTATACGATTTGACTCCGATACTCGTTACATATTTTCTCTCATGAGATCATTGGCAAAAGAAAATTACAATCTCATAGCACTAAGAGATGCACTTTTGCCAAGATTGATGTCTGGAGAGCTTAAATTTAACGATTTGAACCGCTAAATTCTCATTTATGGAAGATACAGAAAAACAGCATAAGAAATCCATACGCTTCTTTAATGACCGTGAAGTTAGGGCTATATGGGATGACGAAAACAACTGTTGGTGGTTTTCAGCCACTGATATAATACGTGCCATCAACAACGAACCGGACTATACGAAAGCGGGAAACTATTGGCGATGGCTCAAACGGAAGTTGAAACAGGAAGGCATCCAACTCGTGAGTGACACTCACGAGTTCAAATTCGAAGCTCCCGACGGCAAATTGCGTAAGGCTGATGTGCTTAACAGTGAGGAGGTTGCTCTGTTAGCCAAACATTATCCAAATAACAGGGCAAACGAATTTCTTGATTGGTTCACGTATAGCGACAATACTTTAGACGGACAGAGCCGTAAGAAAGCATATCAACTGTATGAAAGCGGTTTATTGCAACGCCTTGAACCGGGCAGTCTGAAATGTTTGCAACAGATTCACGCATATATCTTTGGCGGACTGTATGATTTTGCCGGGCAGATACGCACCAAGAACATCTCAAAAGGCGGATTTACTTTCGCGAACTGTATGCACTTCCCTGAAACGTTGCAAATCATTGAGCGAATGCCGGAAACAACCTTTGATGAGATTTTGGACAAATATGTTGAAATGAATGTTGCCCACCCTTTTATGGAAGGAAACGGTCGCACAACCCGAATCTGGCTTGATTTGATACTTAAACGGTCACTCAAGCGATGTGTGGATTGGAGCCAAATAGACAAAAACGAATATCTGACAGCCATGCGCGAAAGTGTGACAGACAGCACCCACATCAAAACTTTGGTGAAATCTGCACTGACCACTAAAATAGATGACCGTGAGATGTTTATGAAAGGAATTGATTATTCTTATTATTACGAACAAAATGATTAATTTATGGAATTGAAAGATATATGCCAATACATATCAGAAAAGGTCGCAACGACGACTCTCACCAAAGAGAACTACATTTCTACTGAAAATATGCTTCCTGATAAAGGTGGTATTGTAACAGCAAGTGGAGTTCCCTTTGGTAATTCCACAGCATTTTCTGTTGGTGACGTTCTTGTGTCCAATATTAGACCCAATTTTAAAAAGATTTGGCAAGCTAACAGGAATGGTGGATGTTCAGCAGATGTGCTTTGTTTCCGAGCCAATAGCAATGTTGATAATAGTTATTTTTACTACCTATTGAGCCAACAGGAATTTTTCGATTATATTATGTCTGGTGCAAAAGGATGCAAAATGCCACGAGGGGATAAAAAGCAGATTATGCAGTGGAAAGTTGAGCTACCGCCATTGGACGAACAGAAACATATTGCGTCAGTGCTTTTGTCCCTCGATGAAAAAATCGAACTGAACCGCCGGATAAATGGCAATTTAAGCATAGCCGCATAAAAAACATCTATATGAAATGGATTCGTGAACATATTAGTAAAATGCCCAGTTTCAATTACTTGAATGCTCATCTCTTGACCATTGAAAATACGATTGAGACCAATCCAGACTTATGCATTGAAGTCTGCAAAAGCATGATAGAAAGTCTTTGCAAGACAATTCTTACTAATCAAGCTATTGCATACAATACTGATTGGCAGTTTCAAACTTTGGTGAAACTAACATTGGAAAATATGTTCACAGACGAATTACACAAAACGGATAAAATAGAATTGATTAGACGGATTGCATCTGTTGTCCAAAAACTTGGTGAAATGAGAAATAGTTCAGGTTTTGCTTCACATGGGCAAGATAAACAACATCCCCCCTTTGACAAGACTACAGCCTTATTGACATACAAAACGACAGATGTAATAGGAGGCTTTATCCTGCACGTTTATACCAGTTCCAACAGACCCAATTCACGCATCCATTACGAAGATTGCCAGTCATTCAATGAATTGTTTGATGAAGAAAATCCTTTGGAGTTAGGCGGTGTGATTCTCTCTGCTTCTGAAGCCCTATATAAGCAAGATTACGAAGCGTATAAAGAAGTTTACTATTCTTATTTGAACAACTTAAAGAATTAGCGATATGTCATTCACAGAAGGAAGTTATGAAAACGCGTTGATTACCCTGTACGAAAACATGGGGTATCAGCATCTATATGGTCCAGACATAGAACGCGATTATTATGTGCCGTTCTACGAAGAACAGGTGTTGAATAGTTTGACCACAATAAATCCAAGCAAGCCACAAACTGCCATCCACGAGGCTATTGCCAAGCTGAAAGACATAGATACCGGGAGCCTGACTCAAAAGAACGAGCTTTTCATGGACTATCTTCAGCATGGCATAGAAGTTTCTTACTTTGACAGCAAAGAACAACGCAACGAAATAGTTTACTTGATTGATTATGAACACATCCATCGGAACAATTTCCAGATAGTCAACCAATGGACATTCGTGGAACATTCAGAAAAACGGGCTGATATGGTCGTTTTCATCAATGGATTGCCACTTGTTATCATTGAGCTTAAATCACCTTCACGTGAAGAAACAGATGCATCGGAAGCGTATCTTCAACTGCGGAACTACATGAAGGAGATTCCATCTTTATTTATATATAACGTATTCTGCGTAATAAGTGACATGTTTTGCTCCAAGGCGGGAACAATCACCAGCAAGGAAGACCGATATATGGAATGGAAAACCAAAGACGGTGATTATGAGAGTACAGATTTTGCCGATTATGACACCTTTTTTGAAGGTATATTCGCCAAGGAACGCTTGATAGACATCATCAAGAACTTTGTATGTTTTTCAAAAGACGAATCAGGAGATGCCAAGATATTGGCAGCCTATCATCAATACTTTGCCGTAAAGAAAGCAATAGAACGTACAAAGATTGCTATTGGAAATGACGGGAAAATAGGTGTGTTCTGGCATACACAAGGCAGCGGAAAATCATTGTCCATGGTTTTCTATGCCCACTTGTTGCAAGAAAAACTCTCACAGCCGACCATTGTCGTAATCACCGACCGCAATGACTTGGACGACCAACTCTATACCCAATTCTCCAAATGCCAAGACTTCTTACGTCAAGTTCCCGTACAAGCAAAAAGTCGGGACGATTTGAAATCCCTACTGTCCGGACGAGAAGCAAACGGCATAGTATTCACCACCATGCAAAAGTTTGAGGAATCGGATGAACCTCTTTCTTTGCGAAAAAACATTGTGGTCATGACAGACGAAGCCCACCGCGGTCAATACGGTTTCGAAGAAAAAATCAGAATGACTAAGAATGAAAAAGGGGAAGATATAGCGAAACGAGTCATCGGTACTGCAAGAATCATTCACGATTGCTTGCCCAATGCCTCATATATCGGCTTTACGGGAACACCTATCTCCACCAAAGACCGCGATACCGTAGAAGTGTTTGGTAACTATATTGATGTTTACGACATGACACAAGCCGTGGCCGATGGTGCCACCTGTCCGGTGTATTATGAATCGCGCGTAGTCAACCTGAAACTGGATGAAGCCACCCTCAAAGCCATTGATGACGAATATGAGCTTCTCGCTGAAGAAGGGGCAACGGAAGAACAGATAGAAAAGAGCAAGAAAGAGATGTCGCATCTGGAGGAAATCTTGGGTGCTCCAGCTACAATAGATTCTCTTTGCCGGGATATTTTGAAACACTATGAAGAAAACCGACAATATGAACTGACGGGAAAAGCCATGATTGTTGCCTATTCACGCCCTATTGCCATGAGTATATATCACAAGATATTGGAACTCCGTCCTGATTGGGATGAAAAAGTAAAGGTAGTAATGACCGGAAGCAATAAAGACCCGGAGGAATGGCACGACATCATTGGCAACAAACAATACAAGAAAGAGCTTGCCAAACGCTTCAAGGACGATAACGACCCGATGAAGATAGCCATTGTTGTGGATATGTGGTTGACAGGTTTTGATGTCCCGTCATTGGCTACCATGTATGTGTACAAACCTATGAGCGGACATAATCTGATGCAAGCCATTGCCCGTGTAAACCGCGTATTTAACGGAAAAGCCGGCGGATTGGTTGTTGATTATATAGGAATAGCAAAGGCTTTGAAAGAAGCTATGCACGATTATACTCGACGTGACCGTAAGAATTTTGGCAATCCTGATATTAAAGAAACGGCTTTGCTTAAATTCAAAGAGAAACTGGAAATATGCCGCGACTTGTTTCATGGCTATGATTACAGTCTATTCCAAACCGCATCGGATGCTGAATGTGCCCAGATTATCAAAAGTGGCGTGAATTTTATCATGTCACCAGACAAACAAGAAAAGCAACAGACTTTTCTAAAAGAAGCCATGTTGTTGCATAATTCCATCACTTTGTGTCGCAGTCTGCTAAATGAACAACAACGCTACGAAGCGGCTTTCTTTGAAACTGTCCGTACCCTGCTCTCCCGAATGACAGGAAAAGGAAAAGTTTCCAAGAAAGAAATAAATGCAAGAATTGGTGAGTTGCTGAAACAAAGTGTAAAAAGTGACGGAGTTATCAATCTGTTCTCAGACGTCAAAGCAGAATTTTCTTTGTTTGACTCTGCTTTCTTAGAAGAAGTGTCGAAGATGAAAGAAAAGAACATTGCGGTTGAACTTCTGAAACGACTGCTGGCTGAGCGTGTATCCTTATATCAAAAGACTAACATTGTGCAGGCTGAAAAGTTTTCTGACCTATTGAACCGTTCTTTATCCTCTTATCTAAAAGGCTTACTTACCAATGAAGAGGTGATACAGGAACTCTTGAACTTAGCAAAAGAAATCTCGTCTTCCGAATCAGCAGGAAATGACTTAGGTCTTACACGGGAAGAAAAGTCATTTTATGATGCTTTGACGAAGCCGCAAGCTGTACAAGATGTTTATACCAATGAACAATTGGTAGCCATGACCAAAGAACTTACGGAGGCACTTCGAAAGAATCGCACAATCGATTGGCAAAAAAAAGAATCGGCACGGGCCGGTATGCGAAAGATGATAAAACGTCTGCTAAAGAAATACCATTATCCACCCGAAGAAGCTGCCAACGCATTGGAAACGGTTATCCGTCAATGTGAACAATGGACAGACAATGAAGATACTTCAAGCGAACCGAAATTATATAGCTTGCAAGAGAAGTCTTATTCAATGGCAGCGGAACCAAATGTTGAATATAATAAGCGCAATAAAGAATGAACGAACAGAAATTAATAAAATACCTCACTTCTTATAAAGAATGGCTGATAAAGAATCCATCAGCAGCAAATGAAGCGAAACAAGAACGGATAGAGGCACAGCGAAAAGCTCATACTTTTACTAAAGAGCGACTTCTTACCATGTCTGAAGATGACTTATTCGAATATCTTTCGCCATTATGGGCTATGGCTATGTGGGGCAATAAGCATTATCAAATTGACAATATCATAGAAGCCAATGGAATAGAATTGCTCCGCAAACAATTTACCAATTTGATTTATGGAGAAACGGATATTGAAAAAAGATGGGATGATTTTCGTTCAAAGATTAAAGGAATCGGCCCGGCCATTATGAGCGAGCTGTTATGCAAAACATATTCCTCACAATATTTACTTTGGAATAAAAAGACATACACCGGATTCAAAACACTGAACATCGATAATCTTCCATGCTATGAGGCAAGATTGGACGGAAAAATGTATGCAAAACTATCCGAGATTGGACGAGAATTGCTTACGAAATCCCAAGAATACGGATATAATGAAATCTGTGATTTGTTGGCGTTAAACTCTTTTATTTGGAATGAGTTACAAGACGATTCTACAGACTGTACCATTCCCGACAAAGGAGAAGAACTTATTGCCACAAGCAAAAAAGATGCGACTTTCATCCATAATGACATCCGGGACAAAGTGGCTGAAATCGGACATTGCTTAGGCTTCCGAGCTGAAGTTGAAAAGAAAGTTGCCGCAGGCGCAGTGGTTGATGCTATTTGGGAAGTTACCATTGGGAACATGGGGCGCGTGATTTATGTGTTTGAAGTTCAAACTTCTGGTTCTATCGACAGCTTGATACTAAACTTAATGAAAGCCAAAAACAACAAAGCGGTTCAAGGCATTGTCGCTGTGACAGACCAAAAACAGATTGAACGGATTAAAAAAGAGATTGAATCACTCCCTATAAAAGATGAAGTGAAATTTTGGGATTACACAGAGGTCCTAAAAATACATGAAGCCTTGCAGTTCGTAAATGAATCCATTAATCGGCTTGGACTTGTTCCAAATGGTTTGTAATGAAAGATGCTATATTTATGAATGACTCCAAAGACAAACATCCATCTCTATCAGACAGGGGGACGGACAAACAAAAATAGAAGTCACGCTCGCTAATGATAGAATTTTACAGTATCACAACAACTAAAATGATACTGTAAACGACAAAAGTGATACTGTAAATAATATACTGAAACATCCCAATACCATAATCCGATTCTGATAAAAAGGCATTGGAAATTTATAAAAAAGAATAATGATGACAACAAAAATACTTTTCCTTCACGGATTCTTTGCTTCGGGCAGTTGTACACCTGCCCAAGCATTAAGACTAACATTTGCGGGAAAGGCAGAAGTCCTCACTCCCGACTTACCATTGCATCCGAAAAAGGCACTGGAATTTATTGAAGACATCTGCCAACAAGAAAAGCCTTGCGTGTTAGTGGGCAACAGCAACGGCGCATTCTTGGCACAGATAGTGGCATCCCGACTCGGTTTGCCTGCCCTCCTGGGAAATCCTTATCTGGAAATGACCCGCTTTCTTATTGAGCACATCGGAGAACACGAATACAAGTCACCACGAGCAGACGAGCATCAACATTTCATAATCGACCAATCCCTCATAGAGGAGTTTGCCGATGTACAAGCCCACCAATGGGATGCCTACCGACCGGAACTGGATGACCGTATCTGGGGATTGTTCGGTGAAAATGACCATCTGGCACATTTTGAACCATTATTCCGCCAATACTATACGCGCGTCTATCACTTCCCCGGTGCCCATACGCCTACAGCAGAAGAGGTGCGGGAGTATTATGCGCCGCTGACGGAGGAACTTATGCAACAACACAATAACAAATAGATATGTCAAAAGCAAAACTGAAAAATTACCTTCAAACACTTTCCAAAGAGCAAGTTATCGAAGTGATGCTTGAACTTTATGACGCACGAAAAGAAGCCAAAGACTATCTGGAGTTCTATCTGGCTCCTGACTGTAATGCCGAATTGGAAAAATGCAAGAAAGCTATTCGACAAGAGTTCTTCCCTGCTCGTGGCTTTTCAGAAAAGCCCTCATTCGCCAAGTGCAGGAAAGTCATTTCCGATTTCCAGAAACTGAAAACAGAACCAACTTATGTTGCTGACCTGATGTTGTTTTACATTGAACAGGGATGCGAATATACCGTGACTTTTGGTGATATGTGGGAGCAATACTACATCACTCTGGAAAACAACTTTGACAAAGCCATGAAGTTTATTTTCATGCATGGCTTGTTGATTCAATATTATGAGCGGATAGAGAAATTGCTTGAGAATGCCAATAATTGCGGTTGGGGATTTTATGACACGCTTTCAGATATTTATCACCAGTACAGATAAATCTCAACCTTTCCTTTCAAAAGCAGGACAAACTTTCGCATGCTCAGGATTTACTCTTTGTTGAGGCAATTTCAAACTTCCATAACAACCACAATTTGCCCAACCACCCCTATTTGCCCAGTCAAGGTTCTTTTTACAAACAAAACAAGTTCTTTCAACAGAGTTAATATCCATGTCTGATTGCAAACGTTTCGGTTGGAGAACTTGTTTCATTCCAGATTTAAGAGAACTTGAAACTACCTTTTCTTCATCTATTCTTCGATTATGTAAAATGTCATGGTATCTTCTCAAATTTTCTTCCCGACTTCTATCGTATTCTTCCTGTTGTTTACAATAATCTTGCATTTTCGCAGCATATTCCTTAGCTTTACAAAGATAGAATTCTTTCCTATTTTGAAATATCGTCAAACGCCTTTGGCTATTTTTAGCCTTAACTACACAGCAGTCACCACGTTTCAATGGGCATTTTATGCACTCCTCATTCGATACAATCCGGATAGGTTTCCCTGCATTCTCGTATTTCCTTTCTATTGAATTGAAATAAGTATCATTGTTTAACCATCTTCTATTTCCGTCACAATTCAAAAGGAAATTCTTCAACGCATCACGGTCGTCTATTCTCTGCCCATCCAAATCAATCTCAAGGCAATTTAGATTCTCAAAATCAATTTTCTGTTTATGCCTCACATAATCTCTGAAATAAAATTCAATAAGGTACTTTTGATTATCTTTTGTTTTAGCAATAATATCCTGTTGTCTGTCTTCACGTTCAAAGTCACCGTTAATTTCAACGGTTTCAAACTCAATAGATTTCGGTTTAAATATTCCATAATAAGAGGGCATGTAGATTCGTTTCTCAGTCTTTATTATTTGTTCTGCGAGCTTAAAAGCTATCACCTTTAGACAAATTTTCAGATTGGCACCCCGTTCTTTGCTTGCATGAGCAAAACCATGCGCCCTCTCTGCGCCATGACGAGCTATTAAGCTTTCACGACAATAAGGACAAATGCAATTGCATGCAATTCCATTTGGCACATCATCCACATAAACCATCTTGCCTCTCTTATCTTCTGCCCATGAAAAAACTTCTTGATAGTTCATAATTTTACAACTCTACGAATTACATTTATCAATTCTTTAATTGACAGCTATCTTCTTAAAACAACTTCCTCACATCCATCGAAAGGAAATCCTCCGCACTGATGCCACCATCACCAACGATAAATGCCGCTTGAGGATTGAAAAGTTTGCGGAATTTATCCAACCCATCCGTCCGCTTCTCCGCATTGTTTTTCACCTCGATGGCAACAACCGAACCTTTCTTACGAAGGACGAAATCGACTTCTGCATCCCGCTCACGCCAATAGAACACTTCAAAGCGATGCACGAAGGCCTGGCTTACCAGATAGGCGCCGATACCAGACTCAAAGATGCGTCCCCATGCCTTGCGGTTGAGAATGGCCTGTTCAAAAGTTAACGGGCTATACACCATCTTCAACGCATTGTTATATACCTGCAACTTGGGGATACTGGCACGCCTTCTTGCCATATCCACACTGAACTTCTGAAGTCCGCACAATAATCCGCTTTCATCCAATAAGTTGATATAACCTGCCAAAGTCACCGTATTCCCGGCATCTTGAAGCGAACCTAACATCTTGTTTAACGAAAGCAATTCTCCCGAATAGGCTGCTCCCAGCTCAAAGGTCTGGCGGAGCAAGGCTGGCTTACTTATTGGCGTATCCATCAGAATGTCTTTGTTAATGGTCGCCTCGATGATTGCCGACTGGATGTATTGGCTGAAGCGGTCTTCATCGCCAATTAAAGTGGCAGCACCGGGATAGCCTCCATAAAACATATATTGGTCGAGCGAGAACCCGAAGCTCTCCTTCATTTCCTTATAGCTCCAATGACTCATGCGTATCTCCTCGAATCGCCCAGCTAATGACTCAGACAATCCCTTTTCCAACAGTACACGACTGCTTCCTAAAATCAAGACCTTAATGTCGCAGTCATGGAACGTATCATCGTCCCACTCCTTTTTCACCACCTCGCTCCAATTGGCAATCTTCTGTATCTCGTCAATTACAAGAATAACGCTTCCCCAGCCTTTGCTCTCCTTCAAGCTTCGCACAGCTGCCCAACAATCGGAAATCCATGCACTGTTCGTAGCCGGAACATTGTCGGCAGAAAAAAACTGGTAAGGCATATCCAAATCTTTCAGCACTTGTTTGACCACCGTTGATTTTCCTATCTGCCGGGCACCCATAACGACCTGAATGAATCTACGAGGCTCTTTCATGCGTTCTGTAATCAACTGATATTCTGCTCGTTTATACATACTGTTACATTTTACTCAATGCGACGAAAACTTTTACTCACAGCAAAAGTAACAAATTTATTTGAGTAATAATCATGGATTTACAAGAAAAACATTATCTTTGCGAAACTAATCAAGCGTTCTGTAACATATACGGTGAAATCCTTTGTCTATCAATGTTTTGTACATGGCAGAGGACATTTCACAAAAAGACTGAAAAAAGGCGGTACAAGACCATGAGCGAAAGCCATTGAATGTAAACACCTTACACTTTCTTTTCGACTTCGTTCAATTGTCAGAATATGACTTGTACCTTTTAAAATGAATAGCCGCTGATATTCAATGATGTATGCCTGATGCATCGGGAAATGACCCCTTATAAACAACTCTAAGCAACTTGGAGTAATTTGAACTAAGTCCCTCTAAATGAGGGACTTTTTGTATTTTAACACTTCAAGTTGCATATTTGTTAGTTACAGTTTTTCCAGTTATTTTTGCACCGTATTTCTACCGCGAGTGTAAAACAGAAAGTCAGATTCACACCTAAATGACATCGTAGGAACAAGCGTGAGACGCTATGAGAAAAGGCAAAAATGACATTGAGGGTACAACGTGAGACACCATGAGACGTGATGAGACAATGTGAGACACTTTAGCAGGCGAAAATTAACAAACGAGTGCAACAATTATGGAGATTCAGAAACGCTGTAAGTACTGTGGAAGATCCTTTATTGCGCATAAGATGACCACCATCTATTGCTCACCTTCGTGCAATAATAAGGACTACAAAAGAGCAATCCGGCAAAAGCAGATTGCCGAGTACATGGAGGAAGAAAAACAGAAGACTCCCAAGGTAGATATTCTTGGGGGCAAGGAATTCCTCACCCCAACCGAAGGTGCATTACTTCTTGGTCTAAGCCGCGCTACATTCTATCGCTATATGCTTAATGGCACCATAAAAGCAGTACAATTGCGAGGAAAGACTATTGTTCGCAGGAAGGACATCGAGAGATTGTTTGACAATCCTCCAACTTATCAGTCCCATTCGGAGAAGAAGCAGGAGAAGCGAGAATACTACACTTTCAGGCAAATCATGGAGAAGTTCAAATGCTCAAAGAAGGCTATTATGACCAGAGTTGAGAAATACAACATCCCCAAAGTTTACCAAGGTCGTAACTGTTTCTTTGACCGTGCTCTGGTTGATGTCCATTTTGCTCAACTTATTGCGGATATTGACTTACGTGACTATTATACTATTCCGCAACTGGAGGAGAAATACAAGATGAGCCATGCAGCTGTATTATCATTTGTGACCAGAAACAAGATACCACGTATTACACAAGGAAGAACTGTCTATTACTCCAGGGCACATATTGATACGCTGAAAGGTGAGCGTGAATCCATCGATCCGAACTATTACACATACGCAGAAGTCATGGAGAAGTACCATTTCTCAAAAGACCAGATCTCTTACTACGTCCATAACTATGAAATAGACAATCATAAACAGGGACGTTTTACTGTCATCAACAGAAAGGAGTTTGACCGCATTATCAAAGAGCGCATGGAAACAAATTCTCTGGAGAAAGAAAAAGAGCGGAGAGCAAAACTGCCGAAACTCAATGCTATTCCAGAAGGTTATATTTCTGTTGCTCAAATAGCAGAAAAATATGGAGTCACGCCCAAACACGTCCAGGCTAAGACTCGTGAAGCAAAAACGCCAAAGTTTGTTATAAAGCATTTGAACTACTATAACGAGGCTGCTATTGAGCAGCTATTCAACAGAGACCCGGAGAAGTTTGAAGTTCCAAAGGACTATATCACGGCACAGGAGATTGCCAAACGCTTCAAGGTCACGGTTCATCACGTTCATGGGCGAACAAGAGAGGCCAACATTCCAAAGATAACGGTGAAGCATGTCAACTTCTATGAACTGAAAGCCGTTGAAGCTCTGTTTGCCAAAATGAGGCAAGCGAAGAACTGCAAAAGAACGAAAGTGCAGAATGGCTATCTGGCACAGATGTAGAAGAAATGCTTGGTATTACAACTTGTGCAAGAAGGTCATTCGTATCAAGGCATAAGATTCCATCCAAGAAAGAACATGGTATAGCCTATTATCTCAGGTCTGCCATTGAAGACGTAAACAATACCTTAGCTAAATACAGCGACCAATACTATACTGTAGAACAGATATGTGAGAAGTTCAACATGGACAGGGGCAAAGTTTACGGGATGCTAAGATACAGCAATGTAAGAAAAGTCCATGAAGAATAATGGACCATAAAAGATTGAATCCTAATTCTGATTTAAATGTAGATTGAGGAATATCTTCAAATTCCATCTCTTCATTTTCACAGAAAAATATACTTGATAGAGTTTTATAGTCAATATATGAACCTTCTTGTTCAAGTTTATCAATCTCCAAACGTATATTCTGAATCTCATTATTAAAGAAATCAAGGAAGCCGAGTTCCTGATTTCTTTCATTTGAACTTGTATTTCTGAAGAACTCGGGATCAAACCTGAAAGCTAACTGCAATAATTCTTCCATGGTGGCATTAGGGTCTGTTAGCTTATCAAACGCAGCTACCACTTCTCTTCCTGAATCACTATTCAAATAGTTATTCCAATGTAACTTAATAATCTTATTCATGACTAATCCTGTTCCATTATATTGTTCCACAATTCATTTAACCTATCCGCATCCTCACTTGAAAGAAGCTCTCCAGAGTGGCCACGTCGCCAATCTATGCCTGGTACGACTTTTTCAAGCTCTTCGATGCAGATGGGAGATTGTACATCTGCCGGCACACAGTCATAGCTGTCCATATCCATGTAATACCTTTGTTTCCCATTCCCAGCCCAGTCTTCACCTGGATATGGGTCACTGGTGAATACGCCACGGAATACAATGCCAGCCTTGTCATCACCTGTCCTAAGCATATAATAGTGGTCGCCCTTATGGGCTTTCTCCCACTCATAGACGCTCCAATTCAAGCCACTGAATCCACCTGGGTATTTTGACAGGACATCACGGTAGTCATCCAGCTTGAAGCTACTGATGGTAGGATTCCAACGTAACAGATATGTTTTTGGTGAGCGTAAAGGCTCCACGTCAAATGAATCATAGAAATCCGTCCATACATCATCAGGCATCTTGTCGATAACGAACTGAGCATAGTCCAATCGTTTGATGTACTTGTTGTTTTTAGTAGCAGTAAAGAAATCATCAATCGGAACGATCTTTGTTTCCTTCTCATTATAGAGAATTACTTTCTGGCATACACACGCAAAGCCCTTGTTGTTTCCCAATATGCGGGCAACAAATTCTTCCCCATTCGGGCTACCTACTGTCGCTCGACTGAAGTTCTCATAGTCACCGTAATTCCACTGAATGTCAATGAAGTCTTCAAATGCCTTGTATGTCCATTCTTGTGGACTTGCATCTGGCATCTGTGCCTTGATGTATTCAGGGAAGATATGGAACTCATGTACAAGGCCATTTACTCCGATATGGTCATCCTGCTTCTCAATGATATTGGCCATATTATCAAGACGATAATAATAGGTATCCACTTCGTTTTCTTCTGAAAGGTCAGCGAAAGTCTTATCATCACCATCATAGATGACCAACTCAGGACGTAACTTCTTAGCTTCCCGCATCAATGTGAAAGCCAGTGCCACATCTGTCCGGGATGCAAGATACGGGAGGTTGATAGTGAACAGGCCTGTCTTTAATAAGATGGTCTCAATACCCTGTGTTGAACCACCTTTGATATACATGGTCGTTCGCAGTATTTCTTCCTCATCGGGATCTATCTCAGCACACATGATAGCTGCATCAAGAACCTTAGCGGCATTCTCTATCATCTTGTTGATGTCGAAGCTGTCACTCGCATCAAAGCAATAAACATTGGCATACATCGTCAACTCTGGCGCTTTCAAAGCCCTGCCTATCTCGCACATCATACCGCTGACGGGATAATAGATGAAGCGTTTAAGCACTTTCTCCCCAGCTTCCTCCAATGCGTCGGTGTATGCGTCAAGTTGTCCAGCATACCAACCTGCATAATGTTCTGAGTCACTATCAAGAATATACTTCTGACCCAACGGACAAGTCTTGAAATCTATCAGGATGTCTCCGTCTGAAGTCTGCCAAACAAGGTCGATGCTGCCAGAATAGACGTTGCCATCCTTTAACAGTGTGAACGGACGTTCATGATAGATATTAATGGCAACACCAAATTGCTCCGTCAGCCAATTTACAAGCATTTCCCATGCTTTTCGAATAGCAGCATAGTCAGTCAAATAGGTCTTCAGACCATAGCTCTCGATAAGATTGGTATAATAGCTCTCACTGTTTATATGCTGTTCAATGCCACAGAAAATCTGGTGGATGCAGTTACCCACATCGTCCATTGTCTTTCCGACAAGCGTTCCCTGTTGCATATGCTCACATATCTGATAGGACGCATCTACCATACCTTTCACATGCAATTTACTTGGTGAGAGACATTTTACACCTTCATCGCATGGTTCTTGATGATATGGAATACGTCTTGTCTTCATATTCTCATTTTCTGCCAGATAGCGATAGCCCGACAGACTATCAAACTGATCTTGTGTCATGGTGTCATCTTCGAAACAGCAACCCACACCAAAGATATCATGCTGCGCATCAGGCCGGACACAATCCAAACCGACATCTTCCAGCCATTGCAGAGTATGAACATCCTTTTTTATGAGGTTCCAAAGCAACTATCAGCACATCTCGTGGGCGGGTCATACCAACATACAGCAGGCGGTTGGCTTCAGCCAATGAATCCTTAATGACCTCCTTATACAGGGAACTTTCTTCTATCTGTTGCTGGATGTCTGCAGGTACATTGGTATTTCCTGCTCCATATATGAACGGAATGACACGTATGAAGACTTCTGGGTATGGTGTCGATGCAGAAGGCTGTTCCGAATAACTGAAATGGATGCCGTAGATGTCCTGCTTGACACATTTCTTCGGGTCATTCTTCTTCTCATAGAGCTGAGTGAGGATGACATATTTCCATTCCAGACCTTTGCTGGAATGATAAGTATGCAGTTGTATGCCATTTGCATTGCCTTTGCCGACAGGATCCATCACCGCAAGGTAGTCCACAAATCCCTTCACAGTGGCTGGGAGGCTCATTTGCAAGCAATGCTGCTCATAAGCATATCCAGACTGAACGATGGTGTCGAGGCAGGAAACGGACTCATCGACCTGACCTATTTTCTTTATTTCGTTATACAAGTCAAGTTCAATAACCATCGTCTCAATGAGAGCGCCCACTGACTGCTGTTTTAACATCGGTCGGAGTTCCAATAGCCTCCTAACCAAAGGAACATCATTCAAATAAGACGACTCCTTGATTTCTTCATTAGCATCAACGAGTAGTTTCTCCTCAATGATTTTGTTGGTGCCATAACCTTCCTCAGTCAACACGGCTATTTGTGCCTTGGCCAAAGAATCTTTCTCACTTTCTACAAGAGCAAGTAAGGCTAACACCAATGGCGTACATTTTATTTCAGACACTCTGAGTTCCTGCCTGTTAGCGGGTATTCCGTATGTTCCAGTTAAAATACCGGCCAAAGCATCCAACGGAGCGTTGGTCCTACCTAAGACCGCGATATCCGACGGCTTCACTCCCTGCTTCAGCAGATAAGCTATGTGATCGGCAATTCCGACACTCTCTGGGTCTTCCATATCCCAAAGTCGTACAGAACGTATCTTTTCGTCGTTGGTGCGATGCGTCTTCAATACAATGGATCCTTCATCCAACACGCCCTTAAAGGTACGTTTGAACGTCTCATTGCAGACCTCTACTATACCTGGGAGCGAACGGTAAGATGTATCAAGAGTCTCGGTATCACAGCCATTCTCCCCCGTCGCAATCCTGTCAACCACCGCCTTTGTCAAGGTAATGTCACTGCCACGGAAACCATAGATGGCTTGCTTATAGTCTCCTACCCAGTAACTGTGCTCCATAAATTCTGAAAGTCGGTCGAATATCTTCACTTGTATGGGCGAGCAGTCCTGGTATTCGTCAACGAAAAGAAAACGATAGCCCATCCGAATCTCCTCTGCCAATTCTTTATTGGCCAGAAGGTCACGAAGATATTTCTCCATGTCATTATAGTCCAGGAGATTCCTCTCTTTCTTGAAGGTGCGGAAGCGTTCTTTCCAACGCTCTGCAAGCTGGAACAACAGTCGAATGTATCGCTCCTGCTCTTTATACACCAATTCAGAATGCCACAAATCAGCAAGTTCTTCGCGCATCTGAGTACCCCGTGCACCACATTTCGTCCATGAGTTAAGCACAGAAGACAATCGCTTGTACCATGAGATAGTTGGTGCATTGACACCACGCTTTAATCTGCGGATTTCAGTTAAAACATCTTGTTTCTTCTTGCTCTCACGTTGGGTTCCAGCAAACGACACATGCTCATCGAGTATAGCCATAAGTGTTTCCGGAGAATAGTCAAGCTTGACGGAAGGATGCACAAAACCGTGGATAAAATCCAAAGATTCCCTCACACTCCTGTCATAACTCTCTATTTCATAGTTGGTGGTAAGTGCGATGACCTTTTCTATGTCACTTTTCCAGAAATCATAGTTTAGCCCATTCTTCCCAGAGAAATATCCAAATTGGATTCCAACACTTTCACAGAATGCATGAAGCTGGTTCAGTTCATCATGTGTAGGAAGTTCTGACAATGACTGTGAAATATAGAACTGCGTATCTTCCTCTGCCATAACACCCATATCTGGCGAAAGTCCGAGAAAGAACCAGTATTTCTTGATGAGCGAGTTCGCAACGCTATGGATAGTGCCAATCATTGCCTGATCAAGCTGAGTGGCAGCCTCGAAGAGTCCGTTCTCATAAAGGACCTTCTTGGCCTCCTCCTTCATTTCGTTGGCAGCCTTCACGGTGAACGTGGTCATAATCACCTGTTCTGGTCTGACAAGACCTGACTTGATGAGTTCTGCCAGTTTATGGGTAAGTGTATAGGTCTTGCCACTACCGGCACTGGCGTTGATATATGTTACATTCTTCATCTTATAGCCTCCTTACTGTTTGAAAAGTTTGTAGTTGCTGAAGATATTCTCTTTTTCGGCTCCCGTATCATCCGTGCTCAACGGAAAGAGGTTTTTATCAGCCGTGTCATTGAAATAATCGAGCATCGACACGGGGAAGGCTTCGCCTACCTCCACTCTGCCCTCATCCAGCTGTTTTTTCCGATAGAAGAATGATTGTCTGAGTTGTTCAACTATATTGGCATTGTTCTCTGCCTGAAGTTGTGTGCAATGGATTCCATCAAAATGTTCCTTGCTATAAAGATGACCCTCCGGCATCAGGAAATACGCTGTACGTTCTACACTATCCTGTTTCTCTGCACTGAGCATGGTGCGGTATAGCTCTAGCTGAATCGAACGATTGGCAGTCAACAAGTCACGGTAATAGGACTTTGAGGATGTCCATTTGAAGTCAAAGACTACAGGATGATGATTTGCATCTTCAAGTGTCATATCAATATATCCCACCATATCCCAGTCCTTGTCATTCTTCAACAGTCCCATATCTTTCTTGACCATTTGTTCACAACCGGTAACGGTAAGACGGTTGTCACGTATTATTTCCAGGAGTATGCCAAGGCATCTGCGTAATTGCTCTTTCAACAGTTCTGCATCTAAACGGTTCTCTGGCAGATACAGTATCGCACCGCAGGATTCTATCTGTTTACGAACCTGCTCTTCAAACTCGTTATTAATACGCTGCTCTATCTCATCTACCCTGCTACATGATTTGCCATCACGAGGTGCGAAAAGACTTTCAATCACAGCATGTGCAACAATACCCATAGTGGTCTTGACATCTTTGATGCTACTGGGACCAGTACTGACGATGTTGAGCATACGCTCCATCAGGTAATCAAATGGATATTCAACAAGCGTACTGATAGTGGTAGGACTAAGATGCTGTGGCCATTTGAGCAAGTCGGCATGATAGAATGGGATCAGCGACTGGATATTATTGTTCCTTACGAGCTTTACCTTTTCTGTTTCTTCTTGGTATAGGTTCGGTTCTGTAATAAAGTCGTTCAAGTTTTCAACCTGACTCTCCAGTCTTACCATGATGGGATGCTTGGGAGCAGGTTCACCTCCCACATAATCAGTCACAACTAATATCAGCTGTTCTTCCGTCATAAAGAATGGCAAAAGTTGCATCTGATGATGATAGTCCAACTCCTTTCGTTCGTCCCAAAGCATAAGGGAGTCCTTGACCTTGGCTCTCTCTGTAGGATAGAGGAAGGCACAATCGAGTGTTGGCACGTCACCGGCTACAAAATTCATCCAAACTGTTCGTCCGCTGTCCGCAGCCATTTTAGAAGGGCTGTCGATGAGTTCCCTGCAACCTCTCTGTGCAGCATATTGCATGAATGACTCTCCTTTATACAACGTGCTGATCCATGATTCCACCTGTTTAAAATCAACATATTCGCCCATGTCTGATGATTCAAGCAGGAGGACAAAGGTATCGCACATTTGCGCCAGGCTTTCCAGCTGGCTGCACCAACCTTCGTTCCCTGGCTTCTCACTAAGGAAGTGTGACCTACTCCTTGACCAACCAGAAATACTATTTAGGTAGGTCATCAGTCTTGTACAGTCAATCTTGTTGTCTGAAGGAACATCGAATGAAGGGAGATAAGTATTTACTAAGAGTTGGCGTTCTTTCTTCTCATTCTCATCCCGTTTGGCTTTCGCTTCTTCTGAGAGTTTCTCCTCCTCTTCCTTATCATGATAGGTGAATTTACCCGAGATATAGTCTTCAACAACTTTGCGACACTTGTCATTCCTGTAGCCGCCTTCGCCTATAACAGTTTCGGCAAGTATGCCTCCAAAGAATGTACCAAAGGGCTGCATGGGTGAATAGAGCCAGCTGATTAAGCTTTGGATATTCAGCGGTTCTTTCAACATGTCAATACCGAGGACAAAGAGCTGTATCAGCTGTGGGGCAGCTTCGGCCATACTGCTCCCCATTGTAGGCTTACCCATCATACGGAGCCAGTTGTCCATGGTCTTGTTTGCATTGTTAATCCATACATCTGCTTGTAGTCCATCACCTTTCAAGGCAAGGTATTCATTGGCAGTCTTTTCATCTGCAAACTTGTATATCTGGAATGAACGGTCATCCTTATTCAAGGTCAGCTTGACATCAGACGAAGAGTTAAGCAAGTGCGCGATATGGGAAAGATTATTTCCACGGAAGCCTTGGAAATCTTTGGATGAAATCCTTGCTCCGTGGCTTTGCAAGGTTGTCAGCAATTCCTGAATAGCCGGATGGAGCATGGCTAATTCACAAGGCAGTTCAACATCAAAATCCTTGAAGAAACCGTCCTCTACCCTATTTATATATAATAGGACATCATTCAATCTGTCAGACATCCCTGGAGAGTTGAAAAACTCTTCCGTACCAGCAAGGACATTAAGACGACCACTGGCATCGTCGTCCTTATTGGCCTGCCACTTGTCAAGCACAAGGTTATCACGCCATCTAAGTGCTTGCTCAGCTGTACCCAGAGAGGACAACCTGAAGGATGCTGCCAAAGCATTGTCTGGATTCCGTTTCATGTATTCCGACATTGCCTTGTAATAAAGTACTGTGCGGTTGTTACCAGACATGTCATCCACATGGATTCCAAGTCTTAGTTCCAACATGGCAACCAGTCCCATAGTGTCACAAACCATTGTGTCCATCAGCTCTGGAAGCTGCTCGTTCAGACCGATAAAAACATGACCGCTATACTCAGGCGAAAACAGTATCTTCATATCGCTATAATTACAAATTTAGATGCAAAGCTAACTTGATGTTGTCTCATTTCGTGGGACAAGATTGAAAAAGGTTCTTATTGAGGACTATTTTCCTCCTCAGGCTCATACATAAGCGCAGCCTCCAAGTGCATGTCATGGAGTTCATCAACCAGCCATTGGGGTGACAAGACTTTGACCTGATTACCACGGCTTAGAAGATGGCCACTCAAATCAACAGTCGGGCGCATGAACAGTTCAAAATCGGCGAAGTTCTCACCTTGTCCAATTTCCCGTTGAGATTTGTGAATAGGCAAATCCCTGATATAATATCTCTCGTAACCGTAGGCTCTGATAACGATTCTTTCCGGCTTCGTGCCGTCGCCAACAAGAACGCCATAGCACTCATCAAAGTAGGTCTGAGCATCAAAGTCTGGGTCTATCTGGAACTTAATATCCGTCATAGACATTTTCAGAATCCTGTCGAAAGAAAAGACTCCGAAGTAATCGGACTCCGGCTTTTCTTCTGTTGCATCGCGGTGGAAATGCCCCAAGATATACCAACGCTGTTTGAACATCTTGATACAATAAGGCTCAAAGTTCAAATGATTAGGGGTATCTGTTCCATATTTCCTGTAATCTACTTCAATCCTGACACCCTTCTTCATGGCTTCGATGGCCATCCTCAGGTAATTTCCCTCGGAAGGTACGGGTTAAGCAGGATCCTGTCTTGTAGAGACAGACTCTCGCTGATGATATTGTTCACAGAGAGTGTTGACAACATCCAATTCTGAACGCTGTCTTCCCTGAGTACATAGTCGTTACCTATATAATACTGGTAACCATTTTGACGGTCGCAGTCAATATAGATGCCGAAGATGTCCTCAATAGCATCTTTATGGCGATTGAATGTAGAACGAGCAAGTTCCACACCTCCACTCATATCAGTTTCAACCCAGCGTTCGTTGATTTCGGCGAACGTAATCCTTCTTGCTCTGCGAATGGTGTTCACGAGCCAGATATACTCTTTGAATTTTGCCGGTATAGTCATACTAATCCTGTTTTATCAATTCACATTTCTCTCCAAAGCCAGTAATAAAAACGAGCTGACGGGCACGTGTAATAGCAACATAGAGCAACGAGCGTTTGGCTGATAAGAATTCTTTTTGTGCCACCTTATCCATGCCTGAGAAAGGATAGCCCTCTCTAACTTTTGAAGGAATATTTCGCTCATTCACGTCTATCAAAATAATCACACGGTATTCCAATCCCTTTAAGGAATGGAATGTGCACAGATCGATTCCGTCTGTACAACCTTGCTTCTGTGCTCCTTTAAGCACACGATACTCTTTGCCATCACGGTGAAGACGGCTTTGGATATTCTTTAGGAGTTGCATGCTTGGAGCTGCGATGCAAATCTCCGATAGCTTAATGTCATTAGCCTGACATTCTTCCAACCATTCCATGGCCTGATCCACCTCAGCGTTGGCATCACTAACCATCTTGTATTGTGGAGCGACACCATCGTGAATGAGAGAGACATATCCATTTGTGGATTCCTTGCCACCATCCATATCGTCATAATCAACACCCTTAATTACCCCAACAGCCATCCTTCTAATAGGCTCAGTAGTACGATAATTGATTTTGAGTTTGCGACTTCTCACACCTCTAACATTGATACCCGCAGCACCGAAATTCATCTTCCGTCCTGAATAAATACGCTGTATAGGGTCTCCAACAAGGAACAGGTCATTCTTACCCTCAGCAACTAATGCACGAAGGAATTTAAGTTCAGGATTTGAGAAGTCCTGGAATTCGTCCGCAATGACGTTTGTATATGGATGAATACCATTATCATTGAGATAGTTGGTCGCTTCATTGAAAAGTTCAAGCCTGTCAACAACCCTACGTTCCTGTTTAAGAGCCACATATTTCTCTACAAGTTTCCAAATATCAACCCGTTGCTTACGGCTTAACGCCCTTGTACGGCCAACACGCGGCTGCATCATATATTGCTTCACATCCTTGTTGCCATAATATACAATAACATCGATGTACTCATCATAGAGGAACTGTTCGTCAAACTCTGTCACTTCGGTTTCAAGAACTTCACGCCATAATTTCAGAGATTCTTCATCACCACTATAGTCCAGAACTTTATAACCATCCTTTATCTTATATGCCTTAACAACATCAAGCAACACGCTGTCGATATTGTTCAGCTTATACTTTTGTACTGGCACATCCAATTTTGCTATAGAATCGGCAAGATTGACGCTTAACGTTCTCGTGTATGTCGTAAAGAGAACGTGAGCATCAGGATTTTGGCAGAGATGTTTCAAACGATGAATGGCGGCAATGGTCTTACCAGTACCGGCACCACCACTGACCTTCATCGTCCCCTTATATTCAGCATCGACAAGCTTCCTTTGAGATGGATGCAGGAATATCTGCCATTTATCCATTCCTTGCTCGATGATACACTGAAGTGCATCATCATCAGTAATTTCAACGAACCTCCGTTTGTTATTGTCACTGAGAAGCTTATCTTCATTATCATGAGCTTGTCCTTCCTCTATAGTACTGATGACGGCATCTATATTCTCTCCGTCCAAGATATTGAAGATATTTTCGTATGCATCCAAGGGCAATATAGGCTCCAAGGCATCAAGGTCATTTAGATTCTTAATGCTCATCACTCGACCTATCGCCTCTTGTGGAACACCTATCTTCAGCAGTTTCTCTTCTGGAACGCCAGTAAAGAAAGTCGAAGTTTCAACTACGGGAGCTGTAGGAGATTTGGGTTCCTCCTTCTCTTCCACATTCACCAACTGGCAAGCCTGTGTATGTTCATTCCAAACAAACTTTTTGCTCATGCCCCATCTGTATGCTTCTTCATGGTCTGCAACATACAGTAGAGAATACGTGTTGCCATCGAGCATACCAATAACAACCCGATAGTTGTCATCCACGCGAGCAGTACGCATGGTAGAGTTTTTGAATTGTGCAATCGGTTCCAGATGTATTCCTGGAGATGCTGGGTTCTCGCGGAATTTCTTTTGGAAAGCAACCACTTTGTCTTGTGTCTTCTTCGGAAGTTTGAAAACTGCATCGAAGAATGTTTCTGATAAGAACAGTCTCATAGTTATATTGTTATTTTATTAATTCTTCATTAAAGTCTTCCTGGGCAATCACCATATAGCCATTCTGTTCAAAAACAGATGAATCATTGGTATCAAATGGATCAATGGCTATCTTTGGATTATCAATGATCATTGCAGCACTTGCAATTACCTCATTATCAGCATTAGTGAGCTCAAAGATACCTTCATGGCTGAAAGGCACATTGTTGTCAAGTAAAATATCAACGATATCTTCCATTCCAGGATAGAATTCTTTGATTTCTTCTCGGTTAACAACTGCTTCAGTTACTACTCCATCTGCTTCCTCATTGGAACCGGCTGACCAGAATTGGATAAGGTTGTACCTCCGCCAGAACGAAACCCATTCGTCCTTGTCGAGTTCCCTTAATCCCTTATGTAGATGTATCTCATATTTAACCGCGTTGCTGAAAGCCTGATCCACTTCATCATCTGAAGATGTGTCAGTCAAGTTCTCGTCACAGTTATTATCCAGCTGAATAGAGCCATCATAAAAAGCAGCTCTATTCGGGAAGAAGTTCGGAACATCATTGATGCACCAAAAACAATCTTCTTTGATTGTCCCCAACTGTGCTTTCTCCAACAGTTGTCCCAATCTGGAAACAGAATTGAGGCCAAGTTCATCCTCCTTTTCTGACTCAAAGAGCTGGATATCCTCCCATGTGATTGTCCATGAAAACATACGCTGGGGTTTGGCTTGCTTGATTCCCTCACGCTTCTCTAAATCACTATAGAACCTCATATTCGGGTCACAAGCATGGTACTTATAACCATCCAAGTACACAGACCACCAAGGAATCTTCATAAAGTCCTCTATCTCTATGCCTCCTATCTTGGCATACGTGCACATAATCTGGAAATCAGGAATAGTTATATGTCTTACCCCATACGCCATCGTTAATTCAAATTGTGGTCTGATGCTATAGCGTAATTCTGTATTATCTCTATCGTCAATTATATGAAGTTCATAATGATAGGAATCATCATCAGGAACTTTCTCGAATTCCCAATTGTTATTCTTTGCCATTGTCTGCATGGCACGGATAAATTTCAGTTCCAGTTCACTGTCTTCAGCTGCTCCTGCTTGTGCGATAGTACCAACCGAGCCGTCAATCCTTTCCCATGTATTCGCTCCATCGACAAGTTTGCCGAACATGGCCTCTGCTTGCTCCCTGCTGAAAGCATCACGGCTATATTGGTTGCCGTATGTCAATATACAGTGGTAGCATCCATCCTTACCTTCCAATTGACATTTGCATTCTTTGATATTATCATAAGCGTCCTGAAGCAATTTGGAAAATTCTTGGGTGTTGTACAGTTTTGCCAGATAACCTGTGCCGCCAGGTATGGTATCATACATTACGAGATAATAATCTTTCTGCCCTGTCGCCTGATTCACTTCTGAATAGGAATCAATACGGATATGCTCAGGCGAGGAATGATAATACTCTTTCATACCTAGTTCTATGCCAGACTTAAACATCTCTACCGAAGCTTTTGCGTCCATAATCTGGATAGGCAGCAAAATCTTGATGGCTTCTGTCTGCATGTGGCGATACAGATAAAGTTGCTCAAAAACTTCTCCATTTCTGTCATTCGCAAAAGTAACGTCCTTGTGATTACAGAACCTATAGTGCTGTTCAACAGGTTGGTGATCTTTGTTCATCTTCGAGAGTAAAGGAGTGGACTTTCCGCAATAACGGCATGTAACGAATCCATTCTCAGGAATGACACCCTCATTATTGACCTCCACTTTTGTTCCCGACTGCATCTGCATTCCATAGTTGGCTTCATAGAGATCCATATTATTGCAGAACTCTATACCGAAACCTATATTCTTCATGGCAAAAGAAGAAACGATTCCTTTGTGATGGAACATAAAATGCTTTTTAACGATAAACTGCTCTTTTGTCCTTTCCTCATTGGAATCATCGAGAACAGCATCCACCTTGAACATAGCACTTCTCGCATTGGTAAACCTGAGATAGTGATGCTGATTGACTCCCCAAGAAGGATCTCCACACTTAGGACAAGCTGCCTCAGAATACTCTTGTGTTCCTTTTTCCGCCAGGCAATCACATTTTGAACAATATCTCATTGTCACGAGGTTGTCCTTCCAGTCGAATGTCGGTATGCCACTGACTTCCAACTGGAACTTCTGGGTACAGAACTTATTACCAGGAGCCAACTCCTTGATTCCCTGAGAGGCAGAACGTGTCAGTTCTATTACCTTCGGCTCTGCTACATTGTTCTTCTTATCCTCCTTCTCTTGTGAAGAATAGACGCTGGCCTGAAGTTTCACACCTGTTTCCGGGAATGCATAGTTAGGCAACAATCCGCAGTTTGTCATAAACTCTATAAGGCTCTCACCTTGGATATTTGCGTATTGCTTCTTACAAGCCTTTATCAAGTCTCTGATGGCTTCCTTTGCAGGGTCATTAGGTTGCAACCTTTCTTCTTGCTGCTTGTAATCGTTCAACTCTTCTCCAAGTCCATACAGCCTGTCTGTCAACGAGCGGAACTCTTTGATAATATTCTGATAGAAAGACTCATCATCAAGCGAGTCTGCCAATCTATCCAATGTAGGGAGAGTCTTTTCGTCATACTGCTCTGTAAACCGTGATTTCAACGTGTTCTTATTTGCCTTGATAAAAGCAATGATACGATTAACCACAAAACCTTCTGACGACATACCACCTTCCGTTAGCTTCAAGTCTCTGATACTTGACGGAAGCGTGTTTTCCGAACTACTGCTAATCCATGTGTCAATGCAATAAGCAAAAAAGTGGCGACGCAAAATATCCTTTGCTTCAAGGAAACAGCCAGGAGTATTCACCTCTCCCTCCATCATCTCATCTGGATAGTTGAAATAGTACATGTCGTGCGGTTCTCCCGAATGAGCATAGTTCAGGACTAGCGCGGAACCCTCCTTACGGCCAGCACGCCCCACACGTTGCAGGAAGTTGCTGGGCTTAGGTGGTACATTGGCATTACCCATCACGTTCAGGTCACCAATATCAATACCCATTTCAAGTGTTGACGTGGCGGTCAACACATTGACAGAATTAGAATGTGGGTGTTCCTTGAAATCCTTTTCAAGTTTCTCCCTTTCGCCTCGTTCCAAAAGTCCTGTATGTTCACGGGCATATACACGGGGGGACAAATGACGGTTGTATACTTGCTGATAGTAATTCAGTTCCGGATTGATTTCCTCTGAATAGGTACCAGCACACTTGTAATCCAGACAAAGTGTATCTTCTGCAAGTCCATCACTCTTGGCTACATATAATGTCGACTGACAGTTACTACACTTGATATGCTTTACATGCTTGCTTACCCAAATGTGGTCTGGATTAATGACATAGTTACCACCACCTTCAGGCGCTTTGTTAACCAATCCGACTTCTTCAAGTGTTTCAAACAGCTTTCGGATGAAGTCATTGAACAAAGTCGTGTTCTTTTCTATGGACCAGTTGAAATATCGCCAGAAATAGTTCGTAAACCAATTCGGCTTTTCACGTCTCAGGACGGCTATATCAAGCATGTCATCATTCGTAGCCTGAAAATTGATACCTATCAGTTTTGGGAAACGTACACTTCCACCAAACTTCCTGTTCAGGAAATGGCGAGAATCATACTGCCAGTTAAGGGCATATGATGTAAGTTTCTCTTTCCTGTACTTATCCAGATAGGGATGATCAACAGCACCGTGTCGTCTCATGCGCTGCAAAATTCCATACACATAATGCCGGAAAGCTCTCTCATCCTCCGCTACATAAGCAAGATTATTCCCTATTAGATAATCCTTCATGAGATCATAGACTTTCCCTATATCCTCGCTTTTGAAGAATGTAGCGGAAGAGCCAGTCTTTTCAAGTGTACGACCCAGTTGTGATGTCAGGCCAAGTTCACTGACAATCTCCCAGTCTACCCTCAGGTCAAACTCATCCTTGAACGTCTGCATGAAGCCACTTCCTTCACGGTAGTTATGACGCAAATCAATATGAGATGCCAAATCAGCAGGAAGGAAACGATAGTAATAGTCTTCTTCAGAAAGCTTGGCTTTCCAATATTCTTTGAAGCCCCGTTGTAGTTCCTCGATGTTGACAGGTTGCTCCAGCGTATTGATATATTGCTGCATTGACTGACGGAACAAGAAACGGAACGTCCGCGCCTCATAGAAGCCAGCCTGATGAGCAGCATCCTGCACGCTGTTGTTGAACACCAGGATTTTTCTCTCCTTCTCATCAGCATGGTCAAAGTCGCTCGACAGTACCTGACTGATGGCCACACTCGACAAAGTGGATGTTCGTCCACCTATCTGGCAGATTGAATCACTATTACATTCAGGACAGTATGAAGCAAATCGTTGGTTGCCACCTCTCGTCGAGGTTGTCCTACTGCACACACGTACACGAAGCGTATCACTATCACTGACACTTGCTTCGCGCAAGTCCTTCATACACACATGATGGGTGACGTTAATGGCATTCTCATTGACATATTCATCGATAGCCTCATGTTTCTTAGACTCAATATTCAACAACCTCACCTCTTTCTCCCTATCCATGAAGGCCTTGTTAATTGTCGTAATGTCAGAACAATAGCAATCGTCAGTAGCCAATCGGCGGGGTATCCAACCACTCGCACCACATTCACGGCAGAAATACATGGGAAGTGCCACTCGGTCTTCATCTTTATTCAAACTATGTCGCCACGTGAATTCCGGCTCCTTCTGGAAATAGCGCAAAATACCACTCAATTCGCGTTGCCATAACTGCACTTGCAGATAGAGCATGGGGATAAGCTTATTGGTATCATTAAGGGGACGCTTGGCGTATGCGATAAATGCCAGCAAATTTTCCAGCACTATCATACATGTTTTCTCTCCATCTTGAAGATACAATTTGCGGAAACTCACATCTTGGTCGATAAGTTTCTTCTGTATCTCATCAAGTGAGAGAATACCCTTATTCAGAATATCCAATAACGATTTTACGATGCCCATACTGCGCAGCTCACTGCCAGCTTCTATTGGAGAAATAGAAGTGTTCTTCAACCAGACCTTGCACAGACGTTTGATGTAACTTTCAACACTATCATTAGAACCAAACTCGCAACTTTTGATCAGTTTTGAATCAGGCAGGTTTGTATTTGTTACATGAACGTACTCATCCACGGGTATGCGATGTTCTTCTATCACATCTTCTTCCTTGAATGTCTCACCGAACACGTCAGAAGCATATTCACACAAACGTTTTTTGCTGTCAGGGCCATTACCGATTGTTGCAGATGTGCCAATCGGGCAAAGCATACCTTTCGACATATTCAACTTCAGCTTCAAACGACGAATCAGATTAGCAACATCAGTACCTTGTGCACCATCGTATGTATGCAATTCATCCAGAACGATGAATTTAAGATTCTTATTCTCGGAATCAATATTTCCTCTCCAGAGAGTGCTGAATCGCTGGCGCATCAATCCGTAGTCAAGCATCTTAAAGTTAGTCAGAAGGATATCTGGAACCGTATCAAGAATGGCATCACGATTCTCTATGATATGGTCTTCACCCATGTCACGAGGATAATCCTTGGGATCTGTACCCTCTCCGACAAACAGTCCGGCTGTCACCTTGCCTTTCAGACGCTCGTCTTTCCAAATGGTTTCGGCAAGACGTTTTGCCTGGTCACTGGCAAGGGCATTCATCGGATACATGATGATAACTTTCACGCCAACCTGTCTCTCATACTTGTTGCAGTTATAGCAATAGTCGAGTATAGGATAAAGGAAACACTCAGTCTTACCCGAACCTGTTCCCGTAGTAAGCAACGTTGGCTCTGGCTGGTGTCCATTCTTCATGGTCAGTTGGCTGAACGCTTGCAGCTGATGCTTATATGGAGGAAAGCTTGGTGCGATATCCAAAGGAATATTCTTGCTTTCTTCCTCTGTTGCTGATACAAAGGGCGTTTTCAGTGAAATATAAGGCCCTTTGAACAATCCATCATCTTTATCCTCGATAAAGCGATAGAAAGCATCGCTGACATCCTTCTCCTTGAACTTGAAGGTTGCCTTGATATACTCAATGATAGAATCACGAACCTCACGTGCTTGTTGGAGTGGTAACATATTTTATCTTTTTACAAGTTCAACACTAAATTCATCTGAAGAAATCACATTGTATCCTGCTCGTTCAAAGATTTTTCTAGAATCGTTGTCAACAGGATTGATGGCAATATTGTATTCTTTTAATAACATTCCTGCTGTTGCTATTACAACACCATCTTTGTCTAACAAGTCAACATCTCCATCGTGACTAAAAGGAATATTATTGTCTATCAGTAAATCAACTATAGTTTCCATTCCTGGGTAAAGAACCTTAATATCATTTCTTTCGAGAACATCGAACATGTTATCAGGTTCTTTACTGTCCATAACACTTATATCATCCAAAGACTGACATTTCCTTATGAAATTGGCAACTTTCGGAGATATGGAATGCATATTTGTAAGTGGAATATCTGATACTATTAAAGTTGTACTTCTTGATCGGCTGGTAGCCACATTGAATCTTCTCTCATCAAGTGCGAAACCAGGGTTCCTGCCAGGAATATACAAGATTGCATAATCTACAGTCATACCCTGAATCCTATCAATCGTCTCAATAGTAAAGTCATCTAAAGAAGAGTCTGTCAAAAAACTCTTCTGAAGCTGCTTTACTGTATCATTGAACGGTGAAATAATAGCCAACGAGCGTTTTGTGTAATTTCTACTAAACGCATTTACTACTTTGTTGACAATATTCAAACCTGTTCCCGAGACAATTCCATTTGTGAAATCATGGGTATAATGATAGATTACACCTCCTCCAGATGGAAAAAGATTTGAGTGACAAAGACTAAAATCAATTTCTTTCTTCTGCACAGACCTGAATCTGTTACTGTAGAAGATGCCCGTCAAATCAGCACTTGCTTTCGTAAGACGGAAAGTTGTTGTTATTCGGTATGATTTTACATCTGTACCTAAGGCATATGTTTTGAGGCCTTCAATCTGGGTATTTGCATTCCAAGCATTATACAACCCTTTTGTAGGATTGCTGATGATAGGTGGAAGCTGCATCGGGTCACCCACTATAAGGCATTTTTGTCCTAATTTCTTAAATGCTATGATTGAAGCAAGAAATGCCTGTGAGGCCTCTTCTATGATAATCAAGTCGTATGATGGTAAGCCATCGTCACTTAGATTATCTGAATTATATACCTGGGATAGAACATAATTAGTAGAACAAAAGAGTTCTCCATTTGGAATAATGAAACCTTTCTTGATTGGTTTTAGTCCAGGAACAGTTCTTCTTTCATCTGCAGACAAGTTAGACTTTGAAATTTTTCCATCCTGTAGGAATGGCAGGAGTGGTGGCTGTTGAACAAGTTCGATGAGTCCTTTGTTAGCCATTGTCGTAACGCAGACAGTCTTATTATTCGTAAGATAAGTCGCTATGATATGAGCTATTGTATAACTTTTTCCAGTTCCCGGAGGACCTTGGAGGATACAGCAGTCATCTTCTTCTAAAGTCTGAAGAATTTTTTCTGGAATGGCGGTTTCGTTCTCAGGATTATACTCCAATTCCTCAGGTTGCCAATCTTCATAATCAATTTTCGGTTCAATCATTTGCTCTGGCAAGTCATGATATACCTCTAAGAAATTCACGAGATTATTGAAATAATCCACTGGTGGGAATGGAGAGAATACTATCACAGACAGAGATTTTCCCGACTCTGTTGACTTTTTGAACAAATCATATAATGTCGTACTCAATCCAGTACAGCCTACGTAATCATACTTTGATTCGCCTTTATTTGTATAATAAAGGGGCAATAGGTCAGATGTATTGGAATGATATTGAGTATTCTTACAAAAATCAAGGAATGAGCACACCCATGAAGTAACATTCGGACCAAGTTCCGCCTTGGCTTCTTTCTTAATTACCATTATGGATTTCTGCACTTTCAAACGAGGTGCCTTGTCTTTTGGAAATTTAATAACAACATGTCCGAGGTTGTCATTCACATGGTCAACATATCCAACGATGATTTCTTCCTTTCGGAACAGCTGATTCATAGGAGCCTTAATGATGGACTTCTGTTCCATCTCTGCTTCACGAACCTGATCCGAGAAGAAATACTGATAGTTTTGTATTTTCTTATCAATACTCATCTTCGTTTTCCTCCGTTTCGTTTATATCATTATTATTAGGCAACTGAGCAAAGAGGGAATTGTACTTTTCGTTAGAGTTAATTCTAATGAGGGTATAAGCAGTTCCCTTTACGCCATTGAGAACTCCGGAATAAAGTTCTTCAACGACATCTGCTTTTTCTTCACCCGTGAGCTTGATGACAATATCGTCTTCACCAATCCATTCAAGAATATCATCAATTGAATTAAAGTACATAAACTCGTTTGACTTCGCACCAAGATAGACACATACAACACATCTGTCGTCAGCAATCTTATTCCAGATTGAAGGTGACAGATACATGATGCCACCAGCAGCACTGCATTTATGAATGTACTTACCACCATTGATAGTGTGTTCATTCTTCAGGTGAGCATTGCGGACGAAGTCTTCCTTGCTTTCGTTAGGAGCCATACCTCTATTGACAAGGTTATTGTACAATCTCAGTTGTGCCAAATAGTTCTGATCTGCTACTTGCTCAAAAGATAGGTCTTCTCCTAGAATTCTATTTATCTCAGCGACCTCGGATGTAGTTGGTTCCAAAACTTCAAGCGTTCTAGTCACTCCATGAGAACCGAAGTTTCGCACATCTTCAGGTGAGAATGGTTTGGGAGCTTGTGGAGTATAGTTCCTTCCAGAACCTCCCCATCCGTTCATATCACTATAGGAACGTGTTCCTTCACCTGCTTTTGTTGGGGTAGACTTTGAAGAAGACTTTCTCTCGCGAGGTTCTCTTGTCGTTGGATAATCACGAGTAGAACCCTTGTCTGAACGAGGTTTCTTGACATCATTTGCATCTACATTACCATCTGGATTTTGAGTAGATGGTTTTGCTGATATAGTCGAATTGTCATGTGGAGATACTCCTTGATTCAAGTTATTACTATTGTTATATGAGCCTACACTCCGAGTATGAGAACTTACATTGGACCCACTTCTCCAATAACCATTCACCCAAATTCCATTGCGATAGTGACCACGTACCCATGTTCTATTGCGATAGTGTTCACATACAGTTTCTATCTCTTCTCCATTGTAGTTGTAGTACATTTTTGTGATATCACAGAAGTCTTCTTCGTCAAGATCCTCGTCCGACTTTTCAATAGCTTCACGCTCATCATCATCATCGTACTCTTCTTCACGCAGATACTCGATTTCATTATTTTGATCTACTTCTCTTTCAGAGTTCTCAATGTCGTTGCTTTCTGTTGATACATTATCGTCAAGATTATCATCTTCAGAAATATCCTCCTCAGGCTCATCTGTATGGCCTGTAAATGTGTGACGTATATCTTCATCTACGATATCTGTATCATCAGCTTCATGACCAGTCAGTTCTCTTTTGATACCTGGTATCAAAATGTCGAGTTCGTTCTTAAAGGCATCATCAAGCATTAGAGTATTATTCTCTTGGACAAGTTCCATTGCTGCTTCACGACTATCCATTACGGTCTCAACGAAGTCCTTGTCAGCTTCAATTCCCAAATACTCAATAAAATTCTCTACAAATGGTTTGAATACTCGTTTCTCATCCAAAGACTTGACAAAGTAGAAATCTGCCGAACCTTTTTCGCGATAAAATTTCTTTAAGTTTTGGCAAATATTCTCATCTTTTTCATATCTAATAGATATTGCTGTACAGCACCACAACTCTAGTGCATCTATAAGGTCGCAGTATTTTTGATAGCGTGAGCTCCAATTCTCCGCGTCTTCATACCCTGCAAGAACCAATGCATAGACTCTTAGTGTTTTCTTATATACCTCATTCTTTGAGACCTGATCGATTTTGTCGACAATTAAATCTTCAGGTTCAATAGTTGTTATCTGAAGTATATCGCACGCATTTTTGAAAGAAATTGGACCGGCAGGAAGGTAATCTTTATTGATGATTTGTGGAAGATTACCAAAATACTGCTCCAATTTCTTATCGTTATATGATAAAGCATACAATTCGGTAATTGGTTTGTCCTCATTTTTAGTATTCTTCCACTTAGCAGATTCATCTGTTCTATATTCGGAAACATTTACATCATATTTTTCATCGTAAGTCTCTATCATCCACTGCAATATCTGAGCTCTTCTATCTTGGCCAGCAATGCTGAAAAGAGCATACAATGAATCACAGAAAGATAGACGTAAATTTGATGGTTTATTTAACAATAAGCCAAACAAAGTACGTTTTTCTTCTTTGTCATACTCAATATTTGGCAGATCTTTAAGAGGCAATTTGTTCTCCCAATCATCTACATGTTTTATTACATATGAAGATATACTTTGAGAGTATATTTCACTAGGTTTCTTCATGTAATCCTTTGTCGGAATACATTCTACAGAGTCAAATTCCCTATCATCAATCAGTTTTTTGACACCACTAATGTCAGCATCTCGTTTAATTAGATACTGGCTCCAGAAATATATTGAGAAATCTCTGTCTGACAGGTTTTCAATATCATCTTTTTCAAAATCGCAATGAATCTTGAATTCTTTATTGAGCATCTTTCGTATGTCATTCTTACATTCTTGTAAGTAAGAATTAGAAATATAATCATAGTCAAGACCATATTTCTCGAAATCACAGAATGGTTTGTATAGACTACCTTCTGTCATTTCTGAAACGTCAGTAAACTCATCATCGGAATTCAAGAAGAGTACATTAGAAATCTGGTCAAACTCTTTTAGACTATCTTTATTTGCAAGATACATTGCTGCAAGCTCATCCACGAAACGGAAATGTATAGAACGAAGCAGGTCTTCATTATTTTCATCATCTTGAATTTCAAGATAACGATCTATCTTTACTTTTTGCCACTCTGCGAGCTTGGTGATTTTATCACCATCTATTTCGTCTAATATGTCGATAATTAGTTTCCTTTCGTCTGCCGTGGCAAACGAAGCCTGATTTGGAATGTCTATATATTTAAATGGTTCTTCCTTTTCGCTATCAACATAAATAACTTCTGATAGACTATAGAACTCACCATCATTAGCCTTAACACGAAGATCGCGGAGATTAGAAATCAAATCTCCCCCGTAGTGTTCTTCCAATTTCAAGCGATATTTTGCAATTGTAGCAGGCAACTTAGCATCATCTGTATCAGATAATCTGTTGTCTATTGTGTCGATAAGAATATCTACCATCTCGAATCGCACGCCCATCTTTACCCAGAAATCTTTCCAGGTATCAACATTGTCTTCCTCTGCAATATATTCACTGCTGACGAATGAGGCATCAGGATGGTAATTTGTTACAATCGTCTCTAATCCACCTTCTTCGATATAGTCATCTGAAAGGTAGATTGTATCATCAGAATCTACATATTCATCTGTTGTAAGATAGACAGGAAGAACTGGCAGGTTTGCAAGTGTTTGATCAGCTAGTTTACACCCTTTTACCCATCTCCAGAATTTTATATTATTATCCTTGTCTTCGATCGTTGAATAGAACGTATCTGTATTATCAGTCAGCCAAGTAATGAAGTCGGTCACGGTAAACTGTTCATTTCCCAGTCGTGTTTTCCAATACTCTTCATTCTCCTCTATGTGATAATCAGGATCTATGATGTCAAGGTCGGAAAATTCAACCAATCCCATAGATGCAAGTTCTCGTGCGCTCTTGCTTAATATATGATGTCCATCAGATCTGTCACTGGCATCATCATTACCATAAAGATAAACCTTTGCCCCCTTCATTACCTCCTTTTGCTTGTCGGTAAGGTTAGCAAGACGATCAATGATGAAGGCATGAAATGCTATACTCGCTTCCTTGGATTTTATGGTTTCATTAATATTATCAAGTTCCTCAGTAATTACATCGTTGAAGAAGTTTGCGAAATCATATTTCTTGACTTTGATAGCCAGTATTGACTTTGATTCTCCGTATTTGCTTGAACACATGTTCACTGTGTCTGCAGGGAACCATTCTGAATCAAGAATATCCTTCAATTCAGAGTCATGAGCATAAATGTACGCTGAATCAGAAGCTATATCATAAAAGCCATTATCATCTGTATCCCCGACAAATACAAAGGATCCAAATTTGTCGGCATCCTTCTCTTTTTCGAATATTAAGTTGTAGTTCGCATCGAGGTAGCAGATAAAGTCGAGGTTCTTAGCACCATCGCCATCGTTGTTTCCGCTTGTATTCGATATGACAGAACTGATATTTGGACGTACAATATCTTTGTAGAATTTATCCTCATCAAGTTCTTCGACATAGAAAGCCTTTTTAAGGAAAGCTTTTACTTTCTCCTCATCGTTATCTACTTTGAGATAATCTGAGTCGAGACTATACATCCAGTCACAATTCAACCATTCTTTTTGTGAGTACTGTTCAAAACACTTGGAAGGAAAGAAAACATGGTCTTCGTACAGTACAAATGCCTCGTCACCATCGCAGTCATAAGAGTTCAGAGCATAATCTCGTAAAGAACCGCTACCAAATGATGATTCATGCTCAAAACAGAACTTTACAAATGCCACACTGGACTCCTTGTCCTCCTGCAGAGATTCATTTATCTCGTCATGATAGTCCTCTGACTGAATAATGTCATTTACTATGACGTCATCAGAATAGTCCAAAACTCCAGCATTCTCTTTGAAATAATCAAGCGTAGCCTTATCGTAGTTTGGTGACACTAAACAGAAAGAAACTGAAGACAACCATGATGCGCTGCATGTTTTCTTACCTTCTGAAGAAGAAAGGAAAATGAATTTGTCATTGAAATCGTCTTCAACAGTCGCTTCTGAGTCATCATTGAAGAATGGCAGACTACAGAGATCGTCAGGCACAATGCTATTCTTTGCAAGGTAACTGTAGAAGTGGACGGAAGTCTCCCAGTTCTTCAGTGCTTTTACTGTCTCATCCCAGTTGTCGCTTAACAAAGTGTCGTTTACAAATGTTTCACAATCATATTCAGCGAAATGATCTTCTATTAACTCGTTCCATTTCTTATTATCCTTGAAAAAATCACGGGTCTTGAATGACAGATAGCACAAATGAGAACTGAAAGCAGACAGATCCATCAGTTCCTCATCAATATTATAATATAGATCACTTGCAGAAAAAAGATTTCCACATTCTTCTTCTATGAATATGGTTTCCTCAAAGTAATCTTCCAAATAGTCCTTTTCCAGAAGAAAATTCAAGAATTTATTATTGTTGTCCTGATCTTTAAGCCATTCCTGAAATGCCGAATTGGAAATCAATTCCCGCAAATTGTCTTCAGAAAACTTTTGTTCGTCATCAGCATATCTTTTTAGGAAGGAATTGAAGTGTTTATCTTTTCGAAGCATTGGAAGAGGAAGATATGAATCTTCCATCCCTGAAAACTTATAGAATTCCTCATCAGATAAAATGCCTGATGTGGTTAGCCCTGTCGTATCTAATATAACATTTTTAACATTAGCAATTCCCTGACGAACAGGAACTATCTGGTCATTTTCAATACATTCATTAAAGCTTTCTGCAAACTTCTTTATATAATCTTCGTAAAAATCATGCTCTTTGATACATTTCTTAAAATCAGGTATGAGTGAGAAAACCGAACCAAGTTGATATTGCTTGGAGGTGAGCAAATCTTTAATCCAGCAGAATAGCTTGACACCTGCTATAGCAGCCAGTTCTTGATTGAAATTCTTCTCATCATCGCCAACGAGTGTAACTTCTTTTTCAATATCATTTCTATCTCCTTTCGGAATCATATCTGTATTCATAAGAAAGGGAAATCCCCATGAAGCAGATGTTGGAAGATAGCAATACAATATAGATTTATCCACAGGTTCTATCATTGCTCCTTTGTGCTTACAAGCAAAAGAAACCTTAGTGCATTCAAAATCCTTATATTTCTCCGGTATTCTGCTATTACCCTTTTCTATGGTCTTATTAACCAATTCCTGTAAGTCGGGGTTAATGTCTTCTTCATAATCATTAACTATCCATTCTTCATTATTTCTGAAGCATGTTCTTTCTTCTTTGCCATTTATAAATACTCGAACAGAATTAATATTGGGAATGAATAATATAATATTAGAATCAGAGAAGACCTCCCGAAAAAGGTTCTCGTATGATTTTCTTCCTACATGTAAAATATTTCTACTATCTGGACGCAAAGCAATTTGCACCTGGAACTTGGGATTTGCATTATCAAATATGGAATTAACTTCTGGAGCGACTTCATTATGGTCAGTCCAGATTGGTAAAATTTGGAATGGTGCGTCCTGACGCTTTATCTTTCCACCCAATTTCTTTTCTGGTGTTTCTCCCTGATCAAATCTAAATGAGTAATTTCCAGTTCTAATATATACATAGTGGTTATTTAAAAAGACAGTTTTAAAACCAATTCCTTTATAACCTATAGTTTTTTTGTTGGCAACCTTTTCCTTCTCATTAATACCGCAAATACCTGAGATGTTGCGTACATTGAACCTATCACCAGAATGCAAGAACAATAGATAATTGTCTGTAATATGAAACTCTACGTCAACCATCTGTCCCTCTACAGGATAGTCGTTTGCATTTTGCAAAAGTTCATATACAAAAGTTGATTCTTTTGCACTTAACTGTTTGCTAAGTGTATCCAGGAAGTTAGCTGCTGAACCAAAGTTTTTTGACTTATCGCTATGACGATCTTCAAACAATTTATTAATAAACCATTTGGGGGTAATAGCCTTAGGCTGTTTTCTTAAGTCCAAATGGATTTCGTGTGGATTGTTCTTGTTCTTATGAGATAATTTCCAAGTGAATCGATAATAGTTGTCCAATTTTAATCCCTTAAGTTCAAAAGGGAACCCCATTCGAATAGGACGCTTGTAAATATCTGACAAATACGGTGGTATGTGGTCGAAATTTGTTTTTCGAAGATCGTCCACATAATACATTTCTTTGTCTTCATCATAGTGATAGTATCCTATACACTCACAGTCATCTACTCCCCATAGGTCAAAAAGATCTTCGTTTGACACTTCTCCTTCATTTTTTGTCAAAAAGGATACTGGAGCATTTTTACTTCTCAACGTCTTGGGTGAAATTGAGAAATTAATTTGTGAAGGAGACTGTCTAACTTCTTCTTTAACTCTACATTTAAAAGTACAATCCCCTTCTGGTATCTCATTAGCGGAAACTGGAACATTAATATAACTCCCAATTACATTCGTGGGCTCGCCAGCTATCTTAATAGAGTGTATGTGTCCCTTGAAATATTCTGCATGGTTGCTTTTTATCTCTTTTGAGAAAACGCCCTCAAATATAGTTGTGGCAAAGAACTCCCGAATTTCGTCATCGGAAGCTTTTATCATTTGATATTTATTCTTAAAGAATGCCATAATCTGATTATTTCTGATTAAATATCTTTTCGAAATGTGCCCAGGCGGTGCGGTAGTCGGCAATGCGGTCACAGCGGTTATAGGGGGCGATGAAAGTTTGTTGTTGACCTCCGTAGAGTTCGCTCTTGCGTGGGTCGATGGTGTGAGTGTATTGCGGTTCTGCTCCTTCGTAGGCGATGATGATACCATCGGCATCCGTGATTGGATTGCCTCGCATAGCGTTCCATGCCGGGCGGTCAAGACCTACTCCTGTGAGACCCTTAGAACAGGTAAAGACAATCTTGCCCTCAGCATCATACCATGTATCGTTCTCGTTTTGCTGAAGCACAGGGAAATAAATGGTATATATCGTCTGTAAATTATCAAGAGACAAACCAAGAGCCATTGCAGTTAAAACATCTATCTCTACTAGTGCTTGACGACGTTCAAAGTAGTTTCTTAATGGTGTGCTATGTGTCCAACTCTCCGTTAACGAAGCAAACGAATGAAGTCTTTCATCTTCTTTACTCCAAGAATCGCTCAAATACTTATCGTCCCAAACTTCGGACCATAGCTCTGAATAATACTTTGTGAGGCAATTAAGTTGAAGGGTCCTTATTCGAAGAGAAGCTTTATATTTATCATCAACACCTAAAGGAAAACCTTGAATTCTGACTGACGTTAGGTTTTGGGAAGCCATTATTTTCATATAAGCATCCATTGGTACCGCTGCGCAAAGCGCAGCCATATCCACGGTGTCATATCCACTGCGGAATGCAGTGGATATGACACCGTGGATATGTGCTGTCCTGCGAGGCAGGACAGCACATATCAACGAGCGTTCGCCTGCAAGATTAATCATTTTACGGAAACCAACCTTGTAATAATCAATCCAATTGTCATACACGTCATTTCCATTAGCATCCTGACCTATTTTAAATCCTTTTACTAAAGTTTTAAATTCATTCAATGGCAAACATGGTTTATAATTTGAACGAGCAATATACTCATCACCCATTGAGGAAAGATCAATCGTGTCGAAATCAGCCTTATTGGCACAGGAACTTCTTGGCGTTTTATAACTGGGATTAGCTACAAAAATCTGGGGGCCGTTATACACCATTTCATAATCATTTATATTGGGATAGAATGTCTTACGTTCGATTATTCCATCATTAACGGCTCCCGTTTCATCTAAATCAACGGTGGTGTTAGAAATAAAGTTTTCTACATGGTTGGGGAATTCCGAAAACTTTTGGAGAACATCCAAAATGTCTTTTGCATGTATTGATACAAGTTTAGTCGTTTCCCAGTCCGCACCATTTTCAAAAGCAGCTGATAATACTCTTAATTCCGATTCCGTAAAATGTACTATCCTATCACGATGCCCCGTGGTATTCCATGCATCATCAATCTTAATTCCGCCACAGACACCATGCCCATCATGAGCAAAACAAGCATCAACAGTACTTGGATGGAATAAGTTGTTTATATTTTCAAAACATATTTCATCTGTATAGGAACCATAGATGTTCGAACTATACTTTTCTCTATGACCTATTTCAAACAGATTAAATGCATTTTGATATTGGAAATGATATGCTAATCTATGATACATTTCTTTTCTAAGAGGTTGTCCATTGGGGTCATCATAAACAGTTTCTGGATGCAATAATCCCATGAAACCATTATTAGATAACATCGTGAATCCATTCTCCAATATACACTTGTACAGATTGGTTTGCTGCCCTACAAGCAATGGATAGTTTTGGTGGGCATTTAAGAATACACCAGTACAAACGTTCTCTATTTCTTCAGAATGATACAGCAACTTCAGATTTTCGTTTGATGCAAACATGTCTGCTAATTTTTGGCGCATATCAGGTGCAGACATCCGTCGGATGACTACTTCTGGATACTTTTCAGACATTATTCCTTGCTCATCAAACTCTAACTTAATCCATGGCGGATTACCACATATAATATCGAAACCATCACGGAGCCAGAACACCTCGATAAACTCCAACATCGGGTGAAAGAAACGGTATCTCTTGGCCAGCCTATCTGCTATCTTCAGACGAAGCGGCTCGTCATCGGCAAACAGGGTTAATGAGCCATGTGATTCCGTCAGCAATTCTTCCTGCGTCTTGGTGACAATCTCAGATTCCTCTTCCGTCATACGAGTGCCATACTCAGGCATATCTTCCGCTGCATAGTCAGAGCCGGCTTGTTCCAAAGCCTGACGGGTACGTTTATCCAGTTTGTCGTTATCTACATCGAGCAATGCCTCTATATCTGCCCAATACTCCTGACGTGTAGGCAGGTCATTGGCATCATCATACTCCCAGAACCACAAAGCACACCAATAGTCCATCGCCAGTTTCAACTTGCGATAGGCATTGTCTCGACGGTATCGAGTATCAAAGAGCTGCTGCTTCTTGGCATACGATTCTGCCTGTTCTTCTTCTTTGAAGAGCGAACTGGTATCAGCATGTTCGATACCATCCCATACCTCATTGCGGTTATTGGTATATTTGTCGATAGAGAGCTGGTCGGTATAATATTCCTTTAAGAGAAGGTCAATCTTACTTGACAGTCGCTGAAGGGTTTTGAAATCATCCCCTGTGATAGGAGCCGTCCAATCTTTCAAAAGAGTTGTCATCCTGTCGTATTCATTCTTGTGAGCCTGCTTTTGTTCCTTGATACTGCGTACACCAAGCATATTGGCATCGGGCAGCAGGAAATGATAGACATCATTCACGGAACGATTGACACGGTTTTGGAAGAACTTAACTTTATGCGGAGCCTTTTCCCACCATTTATTCTGTTTTAATGGGCGGCCTTGCCGTTCAACTATTCCCTTTACATCGTCTCTACTATAAACCTTCAGCCAAGCACCGATGACGGCATTACCAACGGCCAAGCGGTTGGCAAAGAAGGGTGTTTCCATGTCCTTGTGAATCACATTCAGCCACAAGGAAAGCTTACCCAACTCAATAGCAGTCGGATTCAAGTCAACGCCATAGACATTGTGTGTCGCAATGAAGGCTTTTACCTTTTGCAGTTCATCACGATACTTGTCTGGCTGTATGCGCCAATTCTTCAATCCACGCTCACGCTGCTGCTGTTGCTGGTAAGTAAGATAGGCTTCAGCCAGTTGGTTGATGACCTCATTCTGGAAAGCAGCAGCACCCATTGCAGGCTCCAGGATTTTGAGTTCAAGGAGGTCAGTTGCCTTGCGTTTTCCTGCTGCCACATCATCGATGATAGACTTCAACGTGTATTTTACAGTACTGCGCGTAAGTACTTCAGGCGTATAGTAACTGGCTGACTTCTGACGGTCACGACCGTTCAGACGATAGACGAAAGTGCCCTTTGGCAGAATGATGGGTTCGCCAGTTTCCTGGTTGCAAAGTACCTCTGAAATATAGAAATCGCCCATACGACTGTAGGGAACGAGGAATGTTCCGTCAGAAGGGTCATTTGCCTTATGCACCTCGATATAGTCTTCCTCGGCATAGAATCCACGGAATGCTAACAGACTCTCATATACACTACCCAACTGGTTCACGCCTAAGTTGGCATAGCTAATACGACCACAATAGTTTTTCTTCTTGGAGAGAGAAAGAGCCTTGATGATTTCCTGCCACTTGATGTTACGGATGCGAACCTCGCCTAAATGGTGAAGATTCTTGTCGTTGAATAGCGGTGAATCTATGGGGCGAACACGGAAGCTCTTGAATAAGCCTGACACGCCTGCGTTATGACCATCAGACAACAGGTTGAACAGATGACGAATGCTGTCATCGAAGAAATAACCGTCACGACTCTCCTGAGAGTTAAGACGTACCATCTCCAAGTCGCGAAGAGATTCAAGTGAGTAGCCTCGTTTATATACTTCATCACCCACGGGCAGAATTTCCAGTTCCTCACGACTTTCTGCATAGAATAGGAACAACAAACGGTAGATAATGGTCAAGCAGTCATCCTTCACCTCAGCTTCAAAATCATCATTCGTTTCATCATAGGTATCGGTTTCCTTGTCATATTTTCCAAAAGGACGGTGTGCGACCTCACGCATATAATAAAGAGCCTCATTGGCCAAGGTCTCTACTGCAAAGATAACGAAGTGATTTAAACTTATTTCATTCTCTTAAAATCGTATCAAAATGTTAAAGCACAGCGTACAAATTGAATTGTTCCCTATATTATGGTGACCAAACTCATATA
>ENA-ORNW01000156-ORNW01000156.1-human-gut-metagenome-genome-assembly--contig:-NODE-156-length-76685-cov-13.425995_pt1 | contig 76685 bp, 64 predicted proteins | sample MGYA00242121_ERZ509034 | MGnify/ENA primary metagenome ERZ509034 (study PRJEB26280, sample SAMEA2338689) | human gut metagenome | biome: human gut; feature: human-associated habitat; material: faeces... | reverse complement strand
AGTCGGTCATTGATGATGAGCCGCTTGCGGAGGGTGCAATTATCCGGCACCAGGAGGGTGTGGATTTGCTTCCCTCGAACATTGAGCTCTCCGGTATGGAAACGGGCCTGTTCAATGTTATGAGCCGCGAGTATGTTCTGAAGAATGCCATCGACGGCATGAGAAAGAGCTACGACTACATTCTGATTGACTGCATGCCCTCGCTGGGTATGATGACGGTCAATGCGCTGGTTGCGGCAGACAGTGTGATTATCCCGTCTCAGCCGAACTTCCTGTCAACCAAAGGTCTTAACCTGCTTCTGCGCTCCATTTCAAAGATCAAGCGGCAGATCAATCCAAGACTGAAGATTGACGGCATTTTGCTGACGATGGTGGATAACCGCACCAACAACGCCAAGGCGATTATTTCCTCGCTTCGTTCTACCGTGGGAGAGAACATCCGCGTGTTTCGTTCCGAGATTCCCTTTTCGGTAAGAGCTGCGGAGTGCAGTCTTTCCGGAGAGAGCATCTTCTCTCACGACAGAAACGGCAAGGTCGCAGCAGCGTATGAGGCACTCACAAAGGAGGTGACAGATCTTGAAGAGCGTGCAAAAAATCGATCTGGGCCTGACCGGGTACGATGAGCTTTTCATGAATGACGCGGAGCGAAAGGAAAATAAACTCCCGCGCATTTATGATATTCCCCTCTCGGAGATTGACGATTTTCCCGAGCATCCCTTTAAGGTGAAGCTGGACGAGGACATGGATCAGCTTGTTCAGAGCATCAAGGAGCGCGGGATCATCACCCCTGTCACCCTCCGACCGAAAGAAGATGGTCGGTACGAGATCGTGTCGGGGCATCGCAGAAAGAAGGCCTGCGAGCTTGCCGGGTTTGATACCGTGAAAGCCGAGGTGCGAGAGATGACCCGAGACGAGGCCATCATTCTAATGGTGGAATCGAACCTGCAGCGCTCTGTGATACTGCCCAGTGAAAAAGCTTTTTCGTACAAGATGAGGCTGGAAGCCATGAATCGACAAGGTGAACGTGCTGACCTAACTTGTTCTCCAATGGATAACAAGTTAAAGGGAGTGAAATCGGCAGCTCTGTTGAAAGAAGAAACCGGTGATGGACAAGCCCAAGTATACCGCTATATTCGCCTTACTGAGCTTATTCCGGAGCTTCTGGATTTGGTTGACGAGGGGCGCATTGCGTTCAGACCGGCGGTGGAACTCTCTTACCTGCAAAAAGAGGAACAGAGTGCCCTGCTGGAGCAAATCGCCTACGCAGATGCCACGCCGTCCCTCGCCCAAGCCATTAAGCTGAAGCGGTTCTCTCAGGACGGAAAGCTGAATAACGAGGTCATCGAGTCGATTATGAGCGAGGAAAAGCCGAACCAGAGGGAGAAGATCAACATCAAGTACGCCGAGGCCAGAAGGTTTATCCCTGCCAGCGTTCCTTACGAAAAAACCGGTGAGTATATTCTAAAAGCGCTGGAATATTATCACCGGTATCAGGAAAGGCAGAAAAGTCGGAATGACGCAAGATAGGTTCTTCGCCAAGGGGGCAGTCTACCCTTTTGACGCTGCTTCAGCGCCGTTCCCCCTCTCACACTCTCCCCCTCATTTACCGGCAATACCAGCTCAAAAGGAAAATATACAGGCGGCACAATTGAAGAAAACCAAGCGCATTCATACAATATGAGAAAAAACAGTCATTGGAGGTCATCCCATGAAAAAGAATCTCATGTTGTGCGCGCTCCTGCTTTCTGTATTGCTTTCCGGATGCGCCGCAGAGCCCCTGCAAGGGCAAACGGCAGGAAACACACCGAAAGCTCCAACGCCACAGGAAGGAACGCCTGCTTCCTGTGGGCCGGTATCCACAGAACCAAACGCTCCCGCCAAAACACCGACAGAAGCCGCCGATCCAGCAGTTTGCATATCAAATGAGGACAAGCACGAAAGCGGCTCTGCTGTTTCTTCTGAGCCGGCAAGCGCACCCACTGAATCGAATGCGCCGGCATCGGAGGAAACCAAGCAGCCGCCCGTGCTTCCGGAGGAGCCGGTGGAAACAGAGAACCCCACAGAGGAACCATCCATTCCTGCGATAACCGAGCCGGAACCGACTTCGGAGCCCGAGCCCGCATTTGATATCGACTGCTGGATTTCTTACGCAAAAAACACGGCGGTGAGCTTGGGGCTGACCTTGGATAGCTCAGCAACCGATTGCTGGGACAATCCGATCACCGCGAAGCCGACCTGCATCTACCTGGAGCGAGACATTAACTCACGCCTGAACAGATATGCGAAGGATGGGGAGATAACCGCTGTCTGGATCTGGTACGAATGCGTCGGCACAAGCAGCTACCTGATCTATATCGGGTACGCATAAGCATCAATAAATCAATACACCGAAATGAGCATCGTGGAAGCACGGTGCTTTTTTCATGCCTTGAAGGAGGACAGAACGAATGAAGAAGATTCTCAAAAGAGGAATGTCGGGGCTGCTTGCAGTCCTCATGGCATTCACCGTGCTTGCGGGCTTTGGCACGACCACGGCCTTCGCCGCAAGCGAAACAGCGGAGTCCTATATGATTTCCTTCCCCCGTGACGGGGACGCTGCTCAGATTTACTCCGAGGACGCATGGGGACACTCCGCGAAAAACTATATGAACGGCTGGGCAACAGGCTCCAGCAACTATACTACCCTGCATTGCATGGATTCCTTCGACGGGAAGGTGTGCTACTGCATCGAGCCCGGCCTTTCCCGAAATGTCGGAGATACCTACCACGGCTTCGGTGAGGATTTTTGGGATAACTATCCCAGCCAGTACAACAACACCATCGAGCCGGACGATATTAAGCTGCTGCTGGGGCGTATCATGCAGTATGGCTATCAGGGCAACCTTTCCACCTCGTGGAGATCGCAGAACGATTCCGATGCGGATAAGCTGGCCCACGCCTTCGCTACCCAGCTGCTCGTTTGGGAAACGGTTGTGGGCGAGCGCGATGCGGACTTTGACCATGTGAGCACCGGCGGCTATGACGAGATCCTGTCGCTGGTTTCCCCCAATCATCCGCTGTATAGCCGAATCATGGACTATTACGACAGCATCGAGTCCAGCGTGCAGAGCCACGCCGTTTGCCCGAGCTTTATGAGCAGAAGCAGCGGCGGCGCAAAGACCATTGAGCTTGCGTGGGACGGCAGTCAGTACATTGCCGAGCTCACGGATACCAACCACGTGCTGTCACAGTTTACCTTCTCTGCCAGTGAGACGGGCTTTCATTTCAGCGTGTCGGGCAACACGCTCACTATCACCACCGATACGGCTCCCAGCGGCAATGTGACGATCTCCGCAAGTCGAAGCGCTTCCCGCTGCGGCGTTCTTGTTTGGACGGACTATAAGTACGGCCCCAACGGCGGCGTTCAGGATACCATCACCTATACGGCCTCCGTCAGCGACCCCGTAAGAGCGTTTCTCAAGCTGAAGGTCAGCTATGGCGGCGCTAAAATCATCAAGACCAGCGAGGACGGCAGGGTGGACGGCATTACCTTCACCATCACCGGCGAGGGCGTCAATCAGACCGTTACCACCGACCGGAACGGTGAAATTCGCATCGACAATCTGATGCCCGGTGTCTATACCGTCACTGAACAGAGCTACGACAAGTATGTACCCCAGGAAAGCCACCGTGTTACCGTGCTCGCTGGGCAGACGGCGACGGTTTCCTTCAACAATGTACTCCGCCGCGGTGATCTGACCGTGACCAAGACCTCCGAGGACGGACTGAACCAGGGTGTGAAGTTCCACCTTTTTGGAACCTCCCTCAGCGGTCTGCCCGTGGATGAATTTGCTGTTACCGATGAAAACGGTGTGGCGGCTTTCAAGGATGTGCTTATCGGCACCGGCTACACGCTGGAGGAGATGAACACCGCCATTCGCTATGTGATTCCCGACAGTCAGAGCACCGCAGTGGAATGGAACAGTGTAACCAATAAGAGCTTTTCCAACATCCTCAAGAAATTCAATGTCACCGTCACTAAGAGTGACTGTGAGGTCGGAACGGCGCAGGGCGACGCTTCGCTTGCCGGTGCCGCCTACGGCATTTATAAGGGCGATCAGCTTGTGGATACCTACTACACCGACGAGAACGGCCAGTTCACCACCGGCTATTATGTCTGCGGCGACGACTGGACGATTCGTGAGATCAGCCCCTCCGAGGGCTATCTTCTGGACAGCACCGTTTATCCTGTCGGTGCAGAGGCGGCCAATTACACCGTTGAGCTGAACGTTGCGCCTGCTGTGGCTGTTGCCGAGCAGGTGCAGAAGGGCAATATCGCCATCATCAAGCACTCGGATAACGGCGATACGCAGATCGAAACTCCCGAAGAAGGTGCTGTGTTCGCTGTCTATCTGAAAGCCGCAGGCAGCTATGAGGCGGCAAAGGATACAGAGCGGGACTACCTGACCTGCGATGAAAACGGCTTTGCCCAAAGCAAGGACCTGCCCTACGGCGTGTATACCGTGCATCAGGTCTCCGGCTGGGAGGGCCGTGAGCTGATGAGCGACTTTGATGTGTTTATTGCTAAGAACGGCGAGACCTACCGCTACCTCATCAACAACGCCAACTTCGAGTCTTTCATTAAGGTCATCAAGGTAGACGCGGAGACCGGCAATACCATTCCCTATGCAGGCGCGGGCTTCCAGATCTTCCGTCCGGATGGCTCCAAGGTGGAAATGACCTTTACCTATCCGGAGGTTACCACCATCGACACCTTCTACACCAATGACGCCGGCATGCTCATCACGCCGGAGAAGCTGGAGTTTGGCAAGGGCTACTCCCTCAAGGAGGTCTCCGCTCCTTACGGCTATGTGCTCAGTCATGAGGCGGTCAAGTTCGATGTGGCCGAAGAGAATTCCACCGAGGAAAGCGGTGTGACGGTCGTTGCAGTGAAGCTGGGCAATTACGCGCAGAAGGGAATCATCAAGATTTCCAAAACCGGTGAGGTGTTTGCCTCTGTTGCGGCGGCGGACGGGGTCTATCAGCCGGTCTATGCGGTGCAGGGTCTTGCGGGAGCAACCTATGAGATCAAGGCAGCGACGGACATCTACACACCGGACGGGACGCTGCGCTGCAGCGCCGGCGAGGTGGTGGATACGGTGACTACCGGCGCAGATGGCATGGTGGAAAGCAAGCCGCTGTATCTGGGAAAATACGAAATCACCGAGATGAAAGCCCCCGACGGCATGGTCGTAAACAAGGACGTCCATACCGCAGAGCTTGTCTACGCCGGGCAGGAGATTGAGATCACCGAAACCGCTGCCAGCTTCTGCAATGACAGACAGAAGGCTCGGATTTCTCTTTCCAAGGTACTGGAGCAGAACAAGCAGTTCGGTATCGGCATGAATAACGAGCTTTCCGCCGTGACCTTCGGCTTCTATGCTGCAGAGAAGCTTACCGCAGCAGACGACTCTGCCATTCCTGCGGACGGACTGATTGAGATCATGTCTCTTGATGAAAACGGAAAAGCCGTGCTCAAGAGTGATGTTCCCTTCGGCAGCTACTATGTCAAGGAAATCAGCACCGACAGCCACTACATCCTCTCCGATGAGAAGTATCCTGTGATTTTTGCCTATGCCGGTCAGGAAATCCCCGTTGTGGAGCTTGCCGTCAATGACGGAAAGAACATTACCAACGAGATGATCTACGGGGAGATCCACGGCATGAAGAAGGATGAGGACGGCAAGGCGCTGGCCGGAGCTACCATCGGCCTGTTCCTCACAGACGGCACAGAGCCTATTCTGACCACTGTTTCCGCAGAGGACGGCAGCTTCTCCTTTACAGGTATCCCCTATGGCGAGTATGTGGTCCGTGAAATCGCCGCGCCGGAGGGCTATGTGCTGGATGAGACGCCTTATACCGTGAAGGTAGATCAGAACGGCGCTGTGGTCGAGATCGAGATCACCAACAAGCTCATTCGCGGCAGCGTTCAGCTGACCAAGGTGGATAAAGACTATCCAGATCATCACCTGAACGGCGCAGTCTTTGAGGTGTACCGTGACGGAAAGCTTGTGGGCCAGATGGAGGAGCTGTCCGACGGCGTCTACAAGCTGGACAATCTGCCCTACGGCGATTACACGCTGAAGGAAACCGAGGCCCCCAAGGGCTTCTTCCTTGATGAGAAGACCTATAGCTTCTCCATTAAGGAAGATGGTAAAACCGTCGTCGTGGAAAATGAGGCCGGAAAGGGCTTTGTCAACCAGGCACAGACCGGAGGCATTCGCATTGAAAAGACTTCGGATGACGGCGTGCTGAAGGGCTTTACCTTCCGTGTGGAGGGCTCGGATATCACCGGCAATGCCTTCAGCAAGGACTTCGTGACCGATGAGAAGGGTCAGATCCACATTGAGGGGCTGCGCATCGGCGATTATGTGATCTCCGAGGTGTCCAACAAAGCCAACGAGAAGTATGAGCTTCCCGCAAATGTCACCGTAACCGTTCACGAAGGAAAGACGGTCGTTGCCAAGTTCCATAACAAGCTCAAGCCTGTTACGGATATCCCCAAGACCGGAGATACCACCAATATGCCTCTTTGGGCAGCACTTGCCGGTATCTCTGCAATCGGTTCAGGTGCGGTGGCTTTCTTTACCTTCCGAAAAAAGAAGGAGGTAGGCAAGCATGAGCGCTAAGGTCATCATCGGCATCGGTCTTGTGGTGTTTATTATCGCAGGGCTGATCGTTCTTCGCCTGAAGAACAGAAAGTAAAAACGCCAAGGGGCGGCATCCGCAAAAAGATGCCGCCCCATTTGCAAAAGGAGACGCTATGGAAGAGACAAGAAAAATCGGAGATTACTCCGTGAAGTATTCCATGTATATCGGGCACAAGGATATTGCTCTGGGCGAGAATCCCAACGCCGACAAGGATGAACGGTATATGTGTTGCTTCGTAGAGACCAACGCCATTTTCGAGCGCTATTCCGGAGTGCTGGTCAGCGACGATTTTGCAGAGATTGCAAAGGTGTTCGGCCAGCGCGTAGCGGATGCAGCCGAGGAGATTATTCAGGAAAACGAGAGAGCCTGTCAGGAGGTCGGCGTAAATGAGGAACTCATGGCAGAAAGCTGCGCGCCGATTTCCTACAAAGATTCCATTGAGAACAAGGTGGTTGTCATCAAGGGCAGCATTCTCCGGCCTGAGTTCCGCCACGCCAATCATCAACTTATGCTGTGTACCGGTGGCTTCGGCGCGCAGGCAAATGCGCGAGGCCGTACCTGCTGCTGCATTTCTCTGTACGACGGGAGAAAGACCTCCTTTTACCGCACGGATTTTCTCGGTGTCATGGATGAAAAGAAGCTTCCCGAATGGGCGCAGAAGGGCTTGGAGAAAGCAAAAGAGATGCACGCGCAGGAAAAGAAGCCGGCTAAAGAAAGAGGTGACGCAAGATGATCGAGTATGAAAAAAGAGCAATGATCGAGGCGGAGGACAAATATACCTTTCGCCAGAGCACGCAGATTTCCATGCAAACCGGACTGATCGGCCACCTCCGGGCAGACATGGATACAGACGGCAACGGCTTTTTCAGCAGCTGGTTTGATTTCCGGGAGGAGCTGAAAACCGATGAGTTCAAGGCAGAGTTTGACGAAGTCATCAACTCTCTGCGTGAGGAAGGCGACATTCTTCATAACCGCAGGGCGCTTGCCAAGTACTGCTATTGCACACCCCAAAGCCGTATGCAGGAGGAACCGGGCTACTATGGCGTTCGTGTGGAGACCGAAAAATATGCCTATCTTCTGCGCCTGAACCCGGACAGGGGCGAATACAACCTGTACTGCTATTGCTATCGCCGGGATTGGCTCGATCAGCACCTGAAGGACGCAGAGAAAGGAATCCGTTTTATTGACAGCCATTACAAGGAGCTGTTTCGCATTCCGGATGGCGGCAAGGTGAAAATCCACTATTCGTGGAATGAAGACCAGATTCGCACCTGCCGCTATATCGACGATTACCATGTGGAGATCGGGAGCAACCTCTATCACATTTGCGAGTTTGCCGAGCGCATGGAATACGGCGGCCATACCTGCGAGCCGGTTCGGGACAACCTGCCCGAGCGGTGCTACAGCGTTCTTTCCGGCAGCGACGAAATCATTATCATCAAGCGCGGCGAAAAGGGCTACTTCAAGACGGACATTCCCGTCACCGACAAGGATGAAGCCCGGAGCATCGCGAATGAGTATAATGCAAAGCTCGGCGTCAGCCGAGCGCAGGAAGAAGCGATGAAGGCCGGCTCTATGTTCGGCTTTCAGGTGCCCGCCGCAGACCCGAGAAATTATGACGCAGACGGAAAGCCCGTGATGCCGAAGGACAGAGGTGATGCACGATGAGTAAGGACGATTATCGCATCTGGTCCAATGCTGACCTTGACTATGAGGAGTGGAAAGACTGGATGGAGGAAGAATATCCGACGCTTTCCGAGGACGAGCGCGTCGCCATGATGTATGAGGAAAATGGGCATTATCTTGAGGACGAACGCCTGAATTTGGACATTCAGCTTTCGCAGCCGATACTGGTTGTGGGCGATCTGGGGCTTTGGAATGGCAGGCGCACGGGATACAAAGAAATTCCCAGCGGCAATATCCGCGACTGCCTTTACTCTGATTACGACTACACCACATGGTATGTGGACAAGAGCGGAGATTTTCGGTGCGATGACACCCACCATGACGGTACAAACCACTATCTCTATCGGGTGTATAAGGACAATATTTCGGAGGCGCAAAAGGACCGGCTCAAAGAAAAAATCTACAACGGCACAGCCACCAGGGCAGACATTGTCCGTGTCACCCGCAGGCTTGGCGATGAGATCGGAAAGGTGTACGGCTGGAGCTTTCCAACCAGGCAGAGAGAGCGAGGTGAGGCACGATGAACCACGCACTGCCGAGCGAAAGTTATATTGCCAGACTGGACTATTTGGCTTTCAACGGAAAAGTATGCAGCAGCGTTGAGTACAGCGATGAGCAGCGCTTCCTGGAAGACCTGAAGGAGTCGCTCTATCACGGAGAGCCGCTGTGCGTCGTTCTCTACCGAGACCGGAACGGCAAGACGATTTCTCGTGCGTTTCTGAACGACCTGGATACACTGCCAAAAGGACTTTTCATAGAGGACAGTTCCCCCAGAAAGCCGAAGGAAAGGGGTGAAGCACGATGAGGGTAAATGCCATGACAGAGAAGTTTGAGGATGTGACGGTTCTGGGGCATCCCATGCTTTTTACCTGCCTGCGGGTAGACCGCGATACCGTTCCACAGGGCATGTACATGTACGAGGTTCGCCACGATGATGACCAACAGGGCGAGCCGGTTCAGATTGCCAATTGGATCATGGTGAATCATTGGGGAACGTTGATTTCCAATAGACCCATTCGCTTGGAGCCCCGACCGGATGGGAGAAACGCCTACCGCGACATTGATCCTGAAAACGATTGGAACTATGAGGGCACGCTTACTACCGTGAAGGAGTACATGGAGAAGAATCCACCGGCGGTTCATAAGCAAAAAGACCACGAACCTGCGAGATAAGGAGAAGCTATGGATAAGAAGAAAGCCATCTGCGAGTATCTCCGTAAAAATCATATTGGCAAAGAAAATGCCATCCACAGCAAGGAGCTTGAAAAGCTGTTTCTGCTTGACGGACGAAATATTCGCCGCAAGATCAGTGCCTTGCGACAGGATGGCTTTCCTATTTGCAGCGATGAAACGGGCTACTATTACGCAGATAACCAGAAAGAGATCAATACCACCGTCTACCGGTTGAATGAGTTGGTGACCAAGGTGTCCAACGCCAGAACCGGGCTTTTATTTGCGTCGATCCTCGGAGAGAATGCGCAGACCGTTGAGGTCACGATCAAAGTAAGATAAGGAGGGAGTTCCCATGCCGAGCAAATACAGAATCATTTTGGAGATGGCATCCCAGACTGCCAGGGATATCGCCTCCAATGCCGACCGATATACCGATTTTCTGATTACGGCGGCAAACAACTACAAGTACAGCTTTAAGGAGCAGCTGCTCATCCATGCGCAGAAGCCGGATGCAACGGCGTGTGCGGAAATCGACACATGGAATAAACTCGGCAGGTGGGTAAACAAGGGCACGAAAGGCATCGCACTGCTGATCGACAGAGATGTTCCCTACAAGCTGAGACATGTCTTTGATATCTCCGACACCAACAGCCGTGCCGGAAGGAACATCACCCTTTGGCAGATGAAGCCAGAGTACGAATATGCGGTATCGGGAAGCCTCCAGGCCAGTTTCGGCGATGTGGAGGAGCCGCGAGATTTCCCGCACCTTCTCATGGATATTTCCGGTTATGCCGTGGAGGATAATCTTTCAGATTATCTCATGGAGCTGAACGCTGTCAAAGCCGGCAGCTTTCTAGAGGAGCTGGACGACACAAGCCTTGAGGCGTGGCTGAAAACCACGCTGAAAAGCAGCGTCGCTTTTATGGCGCTCTCCCGTGCAGGTTATGAGCCGAGGCGGTATTTTGACCGAGAGGATTTCAGCCACCTCTTTGACTTCAACACCGTGGAGGTTATCTCCGTGCTCGGTGCTGCCGTCAGCGATATTTCTGAGATGGTCATCCGTGAAATGGGCGAAACCGTCAAGGAAACGGAGAAGGAAGAAAGACGGAAGATTCGCACATTTGCACAGGAGGGTGCTTCTGCGTATCATAAGAACCGAACAAAAAACAAGGAAAGGAGCAACGAACATGGAACTGACCTATACGATGCAGGGGGATTATCTGATTCCCGATCTGACCGTGCCGGAGAGCCCGAAGCTTGGGAAGTATGGAATGCTGCGGCGGACATTCCTCCGCAAACACCGGGATGGGATCTACACCGGGATGCTGCTGAACGGAACACTGAACAGTCATCTGGAGGAAGTGGACCGGCAAGCCAACGAGATGATGGAACGCCTGACCCGACAGATGGCAGAGAAGCAGGGCGTGACGGAGCAGCTGAAGGCAGAGGATCAGATGCGGTGGGTTCAGATGATGAACTCCATTCGCCACTCGGCGGAGGAAGTGATTCTGAACGACCTGATCTACGCGTAACGCTCCCCACAGTTGAACAGCAGCAGGAAATTATCGCAGAAGCGGAGGAAGAAAAATCCTCCGCTTTTTCTATTTCTCAGGAGGACATCGACGCCATTCTGACACGGGGCAGCGGCATCCATCAGGGCAAATTCCGCATCTATGAGCAGTTTCTCAAACAGGATTCTTCTGAGAACAATATCGCCTTTTTGAAAAACGAATACGGCATCGGCGGCGCGTATCCTGCCGTTTCCGGCAGAAATCTCGATGAAAGCCACGACGCCAAGGGAATCAAAATCAGCAGAGGCAGAATCTCTCAGCCCGATGCAGAATTGCTTTTGCGGTGGAATAAGGCCGAGAAGCGGATCGGGGAATTGATCCGAGCCGACCGCTATCTGAGCCAAGCAGAAAAGGACAACTATCCTGCCTACCGGGAGCAGGCAGAAGCTCGGAGGAAACAAGGTGAAATCTCTGAGGAGTTCCGGTCGATTGTCTATGATTACAATGACTTCGTGACGCAGCTCGGCGAGGAAAGCAAAGCGCTGAATCTGTATTATTTGTCAAGCTGCTGGAGCGCGTTCAGCGTGGGCGAAAAGAAAATGCACGCCCGTACTGCGGAGGGTGACTTCATCCTCCCCATGATGCGCGAGGCGATGAATGCGATCATTGCGGACAACACCCACTTGACCGCACGGTGCGAAGCCATGCTGGAAGCGTTGAACAGTGATGTGGCGAAGTCCCTTGAACCGACCTTCAATGAGCTGAACCCTCCACCGGAACCCCGGAAGGAATACCGCTATCATCTCGGTGATACGGTCTATATCGGCACACAGGAATACGAGCTGATGTCTTTTGACGAGAAGAAGGTCGTCCTCTTTGATACGCAGTTCCCGCTGTTTAACAAGGAGCTGACTCGTGAAGAGTTCGATAACCGGCTCAAAGAAAATCCGCTGAATGACAGGCTGCTGCAAGTCGTGGAAGAACCCCCTGTCGCAGACAATACGAAGGCGAGAATATCCCTTGACACCGGCAGCAACAAGGTTTACTGGATCTACTTCAATCCCGATGCAGATGCAGGCGGACAGTATGTTTCCGGTGATCTTGATTTCTCTGTTTTTGAAGAGCTTGTCGAGCAGTATGACATTGCCAGCCATCCGGAAAACGCCGCCGACTTCCGAAATGACCTTGAAGAAATGTCGGATCAGTTCCTTGCGGACATCAATACTCCGTTCTTCATGGAAGCTGAAAATGGCTATGAGATGGACTGCGATTATATCGAGTTCACGCCGGAAAACCTCCTGAAGATTCACGAGGATATTCTGTCTTTAGAGGCAGACCGGGAAGCAGCGCGAGAGACTGACCGATATGAGACGGAGTTTGGTGCGGACGGCACACGGGTATTCAGAGAAACGGAAGATTTGACAGAAGACGATTCCGAAATTGAGAGCCTAACGGACGAAGAATTGGATGCTCTGCCCATCAGCACCGTCAAAGACGGCGAGGTCGTGACCTACCCCAATGCGGAGGCCTTGCTGGATGACCAGGAAGAAGCGCTTGCCCCGCCTCTACAAGTGAAAAGGCCTTCCAGGATCGTGCCTCATGTGCTGCACCCGGAGATCAACACCGAGTACCGAACTAACTTCCGAATTGAGAACGACGACATCGGCGTGGGCACACCGCTGGAACGGTTCTATCACAATATCCGTGCCATTCAGCTCCTGAACAAGCTGAATGCGGAAAACCGGTTGGCAACACCCACAGAGCAGCGTGTGCTTGCCGATTATGTGGGCTGGGGCGGGCTCTCTGAATTCTTCAAGGAGGAAAATCCCCATTATAGCGAGCTGAAGAATGTGCTTTCCGATGAGGAATATGCGTCGGCAAGAGAATCCACGCTGACGGCCTTCTATACGCCACCCGTGGTAATCAAGGCGGTGTACAGCGCATTGGAGAACATGAGCTTTCAGACCGGCAATGTGCTGGAGCCCTCCTGCGGCGTTGGCAATTTTATGGGGCTTGTTCCCGAAAGCATGAATGGTGCGAAGTTCTACGGTGTGGAGCTGGACAGCGTTTCCGGACGAATCGCGCAGCAGCTGTATCAGAAAAACAGCATTGCAGTGCAGGGCTTCGAGAATACAAATCTTCCCGACAGCTTTTTTGATGCCGCAATCGGCAATGTCCCCTTCGGGCAGTTCAAGGTGCCGGACAAGCGCTATGACAAGCACAACTTCCTCATTCACGACTATTTCTTTGCCCGCACCCTGGATAAAGTCAGGCCTGGCGGCGTGATTGCCTTCATCACCTCAAAGGGAACGATGGATAAGGAGAATCCCAATGTCCGAAAATATATCGCCCAGAGAGCGGACCTCCTCGGTGCTATCCGGTTGCCGAACGATACCTTCAAGGCCGCTGCCGGTACGGAGGTCACATCGGACATTCTCTTCCTCCAAAAGCGTGACAGGCTGATCGACATTGAACCCGAATGGGTGCACCTTGCCACAGACGCCAATGGAATCCGGATGAACGCCTATTTTGTGGACAACCCTGAAATGGTGTTGGGCGACATGCAGATGGTCAGCGGGCCTCATGGCATGGAGTCCGCCTGTATTGCCTATGAAAATGCAGAGCTTGGCGACCTCTTGCGGGATGCCATCCAGAACATTCATGCCGAGATTACCGAGCTTGAGTTGGATGACATAGAGGCGGAGGTGGAAGACCTTTCTATCCCCGCCGACCCGGATGTGCGCAATTTCAGCTTCACGGTGGTGGACGGTAAAATCTATTACCGTGAAAACAGCCGCATGAATCCCGTGGATGTTTCTGCAACTGCCGAAAGCCGCATCAAAGGCATGATTGCCATCCGTGATTGTGTCCGGACGCTGATTGAGTACCAGACGGAGGACTATCCCGATGCCGATATCAAGGCGGAGCAGGAAAAGCTCAATCGGCTCTATGATGATTTCAGCAAAAAATATGGGCTTATCAGCGCAAGAGCCAACAACTCGGCATTCAATTCCGACAGCTCCTACTGCCTGCTTGCTTCGCTGGAGGTGCTGGACGATGAGGGCAACTTCCTCCGCAAGGCAGATATGTTCTCCAAACGAACCATCAAGCAGAAGGTAACGGTGCAGTCGGTTGACACGGCTTCCGAGGCCTATGCTCTGTCCCTTTCGGAAAAAGCGAGAATCGACATGCCATATATGTCGCAGCTTACCGGTAAAACCGAGCAGGAGCTGTTCGAGGATTTGAAGGGTGTTATTTTCCTCAACCCCATGCACATAAGCGAAGAGGACGGCAAGCCGAAGTATCTCCCTGCCGATGAATATCTCTCCGGCAATGTCCGTGAAAAGCTCCGTTGGGCAAAGCGGAGTGCGGAGCTCTACCCCGAAGATTACGGTGAGAATATTCGTGCGCTTGAGGCGGTGCAGCCGGTTGACCTAACGGCAAGTGAGATTTCCGTAAGGTTGGGCGCAACATGGCTGCCTCCGGAAACCATCGAGGAGTTCATGTTTGAGCTGTTCAGCACCCCGCGCTACTGCCAATGGAATATCCATGTTCACTACGCGCAGTACACCGGCGAATGGAATGTGGAGGGGAAATCCTATGACCGCAGCAATGTGAAAGCCTACAATACTTACGGCACCGGCAGAGTTAATGGCTATAAGATCATGGAGGAAACCCTGAACCTTCGTGATGTGAGAATCTTCGACTACATCGAGGACGGAAACGGCAGGAAAACGGCTGTGCTCAACAAGAAAGAAACCGCCATCGCACAGGGCAAGCAGGAGCTTATTAAGCAGGCCTTTGCTGATTGGATTTGGAGCGATCCGGAACGCCGGGAGCAGCTGACCAAGCTGTATAATGAGAAGTTCAACAGCATTCGCCCCCGTGAGTATGACGGTAGCCACCTGAATTTCGTGGGAATCAATCCGGAGATCACGCTGAGGCCGCATCAGGTCAATGCCATTGCCCATATCCTCTACGGCGGCAACACCCTGCTTGCGCATGTAGTTGGGGCTGGGAAGAGTGCGACACGTTCGTAACTGAAAAGGTTACGCACAAGTCAGCTAACAATAGAATCGGGAACTGGAAAGGAGTCCCTGAAAAGACTTGGAGAACTAATATTCCGATAGGTGGAATGATGGGGTAACGCCCTGAAACGCCTACCTTATAAACTGCGATATGCGGCAGTCCTCTGTAACAAGGATTGCGGTATAACGCTCGCTAAAGTCGGCGGAAATGTACCCAAACAGGTTATGCCGTGGAAAGCATCTCAGCGGTGGGATGTGTGCATGATACGCCGGAGGTCTAAAAACTGCCTATGGTCAGAATGTCACGATGACTGACGAAATCCCGAATGTACGGGTCTAAAAGGCGCAGGAGCAGAAATGTTCCTTTCCGATTACGGAAGTATGTGAGGATGAGTAAGAATTTTTACTATGAAAGTCCTTGCGGTGTTACAGGCACCGCCCAGCATACAGGCTCAGAGGGACACCTAAGGGCAGATATGTACAGATAGGAATATTGGAACGTGGAAAGGCTGGAACACGGAGCCAGTTACAGGCTATGAGGTGTTGGATTGGAAAGCGCATTGCGTATAACAATCCTTTATCCAGCTGAGAGAGATGGCACAGTACCGTTGAAGCCGTAGAAATACGGTGGAGGGATGGCCATTAGTCGTCAGCAATCAATAAATTGAAAACTATACAGACACAAAGGTTCGAGTATGACTAAGAAAAGCGAAATCCCCCATACAAGGAGGAAAGTACCTGACTTTGGCAAACAAGAAGAAACCCTTGAAGAAACAAAAAATCCGCAATTCCGAATACTACGATATGCAGCTCGCTCTTGACGAACTGTATGCCGCAAGTGTCAAGGGGCAACGGTTCTGCAATCTGGTGGAACTAATAAAACGCCCCGAAAACATCAAGCTGGCCTACAGAAATATCCGAAAGAACAGCGGCAGTCGAACGGCGGGTGTGGATAATAAAACAATAAGCGATTTGAACAAATGGAACGAAAATGCTCTGGTCGCCCATGTTCAGCGTAAGCTGGACTGGTATGTTCCTAATGCTGTCCGCAGAGTTGAGATACCAAAGGACAACGGTAAAACCCGCCCCCTTGGAATCCCTACGATTATGGACAGGCTCATTCAGCAATGTATTCTGCAAGTATTAGAACCTATCTGTGAAGCAAAATTCTTCAAGCGAAGCAATGGCTTCAGGCCAAACCACAGTGCAGAAAATGCCATTGCCCAAGCGGAAAGAATGATACAGAACGTCGGTTGTCATTACGTCATTGATATCGATATTAAATCTTTCTTTGACAATGTGAACCACGGCAAGCTACTGAAGCAGATGTGGACACTCGGTATCCGGGACAAAAAGCTGTTATCCATCATTTCTACCATGTTAAAGGCAGAAGTGGCTGGAATCGGTTTTCCCGAAAAGGGCACGCCGCAGGGCGGTATCATCTCCCCGCTGCTGTCAAACATCGTCCTGAACGAACTGGACTGGTGGATTGTCAGCCAGTGGGAAGAAATGCCTACCCAAAGGAACTATGTACACAGAATCTATGCGAATGGAACCCCTGATAAAAGCAGTACCATCCGAACCCTGCGCAACTACACGAATCTGAAAGAGTGCTATGTTGTCCGCTATGCAGATGATTTCAAAATCTTCTGTAAAAAGCGGTCAGATGCAGTCAAGCTGTTCGAGGCAACGAAACAATGGCTTTTGGAACGTCTGGGACTGGAAACCAGCCCGGAGAAATCGAAAATCGTAAATCTGAAACGCCATTATTCCGAGTTTCTGGGCTTTAAGCTGAAAGTCCGAACAAAGGGAAAGAAACCTGACGGGCAGCCACGGTATGTAATAGAAGCGCATATCAAGGATAAGGCATTGTTGAAAATCCGGAAGAAAAGCAAGGAAATCATTGGGCAGATACGGCAGACCTATGACCCAGGAATGGAATACCGTCTGATACAGACATACAACTCCTATGTTATGGGCGTTCATAACTACTACAGCATTGCAACCCATGTAAATCCTGACTTCCACAAAATCGCTTTCGATGTCAAAAAGAGCCTTTACAACAGATTGAAGCACAGGCTGCAGAAGAGCGGTCAAATCACAAACAGGTATATCAAGGAAAAATACGGCACGAGCCGGGAGGTACGCTACCTGAATGGTCACGCTATCGTCCCGATTGCCTATGTTCAGCACAGAGTACCCATGGACAAGAAAAGTCGGGTAAATAAGTACACGCCAGAGGGACGGGCTGAGATTCACAAGAATCTTGCCGGTATCAATATGGCAGTTCTCTATCATCTGCTGAACAATCCATGCGGTAAGCAGAGTGTGGAGTACAACGATAACCGCATCGCACTCTATGTTGCACAGAAAGGAAAATGTGCTGTTTCCGGTGTGGAACTGGAAGCAAATCAAGTGGACTGTCACCACAAAAAGCCGTTGGTGCTTGGGGGCAATGACAGTTATCAAAACCTGATTATTGTTTCCGATGTGGTTCACATCCTCATTCATTCCAGCAATGAGCGCACCATCCAAAAATACCTGAAAGTGCTAAATCCTGATAAGAAGCAGTTGGCAAAGCTCAATAAGCTCCGTGTGCTGGCAGAAATGCCGGAACTCGTTTTCTAAAGGGCAAATCTGTTTGATGTATAGATTGTCATAAAAAGTGCTGACGATGGAAAGCCGTGTGATGGGAAACTGTCACGCACGGTTTGGAGCGGGGGAAAATCTGGAGGAACGGATATGCAGCCTGCGGCTGCATATCCCGCCCAAAGGATTACCTATCGCTATCCTTCGAGATGGTAGCGGCGGCCCAAGAGAGCAAACGGCTGGGCTTGTGTCAAAAAAGCCTGTTTGTGGTCCCCAATCATCTGACGGAGCAATGGGCGAGCGAATACCTCCAGCTCTATCCCTCCGCCAATATTCTTGTCGCCACCAAGAAGGACTTTGAGACCAAGAACCGCAAGAAGTTCTGCGGGCGCATTGCCACCGGCGACTACGATGCGGTCATCATTGGGCACAGCCAATTTGAAAAGATCCCCATGTCCCTGGAACGACAGCGTGCCATCCTGCAACAACAGCTGGATGAAGTGCTGGACGGCATTTCTGAATTGAAGAAAAACCGTGGGGATAATTTCTCCATCAAGCAGCTGGAGCGAACCAAGAAAACGGTCAAGCAGAAGCTGGACAAGCTCAACGATCAGTCCCGCAAGGATGATGTTGTGACCTTTGAGGAGTTGGGCGTTGACCGTATCTTCATCGATGAGGCGCATTACTATAAAAACCTCGCCGCATTTACAAAAATGCGGAATGTGGGCGGCATCAGCCAAACCGAGGCGATGAAGTCCAGCGACCTGTATATGAAGTGTCGGTATTTGGACGAGTTGACCGGCGGCAGAGGCGTTGTGTTTGCCACCGGCACGCCCATCTCCAATAGCATGGTCGAGATGTACACCATGCAGAAATATCTCCAGTACAGCGCACTTAAAAGGAACGACCTGCTCCACTTCGATGCATGGGCGTCTACCTTCGGCGAGACGGTGACGGCTATCGAGCTTTCTCCGGAGGGCACGGGCTACCGCGCCAAAACAAGGTTTGCGAAGTTCTATAATCTACCGGAGCTCATGGCAATGTTCAAGGAGACCGCAGATATTCAAACGGCGGATATGCTCAAGCTCCCCGTGCCGGAGGCCCATTACCACAGCGTTGTTTTGAAGCCATCGGAAACGCAAAAGGAAATGGTGGCCTCTCTTTCAGAACGAGCAGAGCGTGTCCGCAATAAGATGGTGGATTCCAGCGTGGATAACATGCTCCTCATCACCAATGACGGCAGAAAGCTCGCCTTGGATCAGCGGCTCATGAACGATATGCTCCCCGACAGCGAGACAAGCAAGGTGGGCGCGTGTGCTGAGAATGTCTTTGACATTTGGCAGCGCACTGCCGATCGGAAATCGACACAGATGGTATTCTGTGACCTGTCTACGCCCCACGGCGACGGCAAGTTCAATGTGTACGATGATCTCCGAAACAAGCTGATTGCCAAGGGCGTTCCGGCAGAGGAAATCGCCTATATCCATACGGCAAACTCCGAGGCGCAAAAGAAAGAGCTGTTTGGCAAGGTGCGCTCCGGTCAGGTGCGTGTGCTCATCGGTTCCACGCAGAAAATGGGAGCCGGCACCAATGTGCAGACGAAGCTTGCGGCACTTCATCATTTGGATTGTCGTGCGACACGTTCCTAACTGAAAAGGTTAGGCGTAAAGCACATTAAAAAATATATTCTGTGGATTGAAAGGAGCCGCAGGACTATGCTTTATAGAACTGATAATTCGATAGGTAGAATGACGGGGTAACGCCCTGAAATGCCTACCCTGATACTCCGACAGGCGGCAGAAATGCGGTCTGAAGCTCGGTGAAGTCGGCAGAGAGTCACCGTAATTGCGGCTGTGGTACAACGCAAACGAAAGGTCTCCAGAGGTGGAGGCTGTGACCTATATGCCGGGGGTCTACAAAATATATATGGTGAGAATGGTAGAAATACCTGACGAACTTGTGAATGTACGGGTCTAAACCGAGGAGCGTATAGAAATGTGCGCCGGTCTGAAAAATGACAGCCAGCGAGGTTTAGTAGGAATGGCAATTACGAAACACCTTACAGTGTTACAGGCACTGCTGGACTGGCAGGCTCAGAGCAAGCACCTAAGTATATATGTATAGATAGAATTATCGGAACGTGGGAAGCAGCATAACGCATGATTGCGGTGATGACGAAGAAAATAAGCATCTTTAATTGCTGTGAAAGCGGTGGCACGAGCGAAGATGCTTCTGTAATGGGAGCGGAGCAACAGCCACCAGTCATTACAAAAAAATAGTTATAGGTAAGAACGTTCATAGCTTCGAGTATGACAAAGAAAAACAGCCCGAAGGGGGTGTTGCCTATGACAAAGCAAAAGAAACTAAGACACTCAGAATACTATGATTTGCAGCCAGTATTTGACCGACTGTATGCGGAAAGCCAGCAAGGTAAAATCTTTACAAAGCTGATGGACTTAATCAGCAGCGAAGAAAATATCCGGCTGGCATACCGAAATATAAAGCGGAATGGTGGCAGCAATACAGCCGGTACAGACAAGCAGACGATCAGGGATATTGAAAAACTTCCTGTAGAGCAGTATGTCCGTATCGTGCAGAGAAAGCTAATGTACTATAAGCCAAAGCCCGTCAAGCGGGTAGAAATCCCAAAGCCCAATGGCAAAATGCGACCTCTTGGAATCCCGACAATCGTGGATAGGTTGGTTCAGCAATGTATTTTGCAGGTAATGGAACCAATTTGCGAAGCTAAATTTTATGAGCGGAGCAATGGCTTTCGCCCGAACCGGTCAGCCGAGAATGCGATTGCACAGTGCTACAAGATGATAAATCTGCAAAAGTTATATTTTGTGGTCAATGTAGACATCAAGGGTTTCTTTGATAATGTCAACCACACAAAATTGATACAGCAGATTTGGCATATGGGTATACGGGATAAAAAACTATTGTGCATCATCCGAGAGATGTTAAAAGCACCGATTGTTATGCCGGACGGAACGGTCGAACACCCAATAAAGGGTACTCCGCAAGGAGGCATTCTCTCACCGCTCCTATCGAATATCGTACTGAATGAACTTGATTGGTGGATTGCCTCTCAATGGGAGAATATGCCCACCAAATATGAGTATAGCTGTGAAGTACGGCCAAACGGTACGATCAATAAAACTGCGATTTATGGTGCTTTCAAAAATACCACCAAACTCAAGGAAGTGCATATAGTCCGCTATGCGGATGATTTCAAGTTGTTCTGTCGGAAGCGCAGTGATGCAGAAAAAGTATTCATTGCTGTAAAGCTGTGGCTGCAAGACCGGCTCAAACTGGAAATCAGTGAAGAAAAGTCGAAAATCGTTAATCTGAAGCGGCACTACTCCGAATTTCTTGGGTTTGAAATAAAAGCGGTCAAGAAACGGAAACGCTATGTGGTTAAATCGCATATGACCGAAAAAGCAATTTCAAAAGAAAAAGCCGCTCTTATTGAGCAGGTCAAGCGGATTGCCCATGTTCAAGACCGGGATGAAGAAGCCAGAGAAATTACTCTGTACAATTCGATGGTGTTCGGAATTCACAACTACTACCGCTATGCAACCATGATTGCAACGGATTGTGACCAGATACACCGGGCAGTGTCTACAGTGATGAAGAACAGACTTTATGGCAGGCTTACGAAAAAGGGGCAGATCAATGAGGTCTATATCCGCAAGAATTACGGTGATAGCAAACAAATTCGCTTTATCAGCAGTAAAACCGTAGCACCTGTCGGATATATTCAGACCAAAACCCCATTGTTCAAGAAGAAAAAGGTTTGTAAATACACCCCGGAGGGTAGAGCGGAAATTCACAAGAACCTTGGCATCAACACTTCGATTATGCTTGCGCTGATGCGTATAAAAGAGCCACGACGAAGTGTTGAGTACATGGACAACAGGATTTCTCTTTACGCCGCACAATACGGGCGCTGTGCTGTGACAGGAAAAGAGCTTTGGCTTGATGAAATACACTGTCACCACAAACAGCCATTGAGCAATGGCGGCACGGACAAGTATATGAATCTGGTAATTGTTCACAGGGATATTCACCGGCTGATTCATGCTACAGACCCAAATACCATTGCCGTATATTTGAACCTTTTCCAACTTGATAAAAAGGCGTTAGCAAAACTGAACGCCCTGCGAGTTCTTGCAGGACAACCTGAGATTTAATACAGTTTCTTAGCTTTGAAATTCTTACTATTCTAATGATTCTTTTGTAATGATGGAACGCCGTGTGCGGGGAAACTCGCATGCACGGTGTGAAGCGGGGGAAAAGGTGGAAAGCGGTGCTGGCGCACCGCTCAGACCTTACCTATCGCTATCGTGGCGACCGTCTGACCTGCAGCAGCGGGAAGGACGAATCATCCGCCAGGGCAACGAAAACAAGGAGGTCGATATTTACACCTATGTCACGGAGAACACCTTCGACAGCTACCTGTATCAGTTGGTGGAATCCAAGCAGAAGTTCATTGGGCAGATCATGACCAGCAAATCCCCGGTGCGTTCTGCAGAGGACATTGACGAAACGGCCCTGAGCTATGCGGAAATCAAGGCGCTGTGCGCCGGCAATCCCCATATCAAGGAGAAGATGGATCTGGACATTGATGTGTCCCGCCTAGAGCTTCTCAAGGCCAACCATTTGAGCCAGCGCTATTCGCTGGAGGATCAGATTTTGAAGGAGTTCCCCCAGAAAATCAAATCATTGGAGCAGCGCATTGAGGGCTATAAAGCGGATATTGACCAGCTCAAAAGAAATACCGAGCCCAACGAGGACGGGTTCTCTCCCATGATTATGCCGGGCGGCACGGTAAGGGAAAAGAAGGCTGCCGGCGATGCCATCCTCGGCCTTTGCAAGTCCATGACAAGCCCCGACTCGATTCCCATCGGTCAGTACAGAGGCTTTGATATGGAGCTGTCCTTCGACACCTTCAGCCGGGAATATAAGATCACACTGATTCATCAGCTGCGGCATACGGTCACGCTGGGCACGGACATCTTCGGCAATATTCAGCGACTGGATAATACCCTCGCTGCTTTTGAGGAACGAATGGCAGCGTGTGCCGAGCAGCTGGAGAACACGCGGGTTCAGCTTGAAAACGCAAAGGCTGAGGTACAGAAGCCATTCTCCCAGGAGGAAGAGCTTGCAGCGAAAACCGCCCGCCTGAACGAGCTGAACGCCCTGCTCAATCTGGACAAGAAGGAGAATGAGATCGTGGACGGTGAGCGGGGCGAAGAGGAGCTGAGCCGTTCCAGCGATGACAGGGAGCGATGAAATCATTCGCACATTTGTAGCACGGCACTTCCGCCGCTACAATGAAGCCAGATCAAAGAACGGAGGTGCCTGATATGTTCAGACGCAAAAATGATAAGCGAATTGTTGAGTTAAATCCGGAAGAACTCCGGCTCGCTAAATATGCGCTCCTTGGGTTCCGAAACAAGCTGGTCGCGCAGGGCAAACCGACGGAAGATATCAATGCGCTGTTGCTGAAAATCATGAAATAACAATGATAGCCGCAGGGAGTAAAAACCTTGCGGCTATCATAAACTAAGGAGGTCGATAATCTAATAATGTGTGCGGAGCGGCTTCTATTCGCTCATGAAATGTGTGGAGCGGGTTGACAATCGCCCATGTTTTGTGTATAATGAAGCAGGAAACTCATGCTGGAGAGTGATTCAGATGTATTTGAAAAGAAAAGTAGATGCTTTCTTAGAGGAATGGAAAGCAGATAAAAACAGAAAGCCCCTTATTGTCAAGGGAAGCCGTCAAATAGGCAAAACGGAATCGATCCTGCATTTTGCTGCCGATCATTACGAAAATGTGATCGAGATCAATTTTGTCCGTGACGAGAAATACAAGGGAATCATCGCGGACGGATATGAAGCCGCTGACATTATCAAGAACATTTCACTCATTGACCCGACAAAGAAGTTTGTGCCCGAAAAGACGCTGATCTTCTTCGACGAGATTACGGAGTTTCCGGAAATTGCAACATCGCTCAAGTTCTTCTGCATAGATGGGCGGTTTGATGTGATTTGCAGTGGGTCAATGCTGGGAGTCAATTACAAGAAGATCGAAAGCAACAGCGTAGGGTATAAAAAAGACTATGAGATGTTTTCGATGGATTTCGAGGAATTCTTGTGGGCAAAGGGCTATGGAGATGACACGGTAGAAAACCTGCTTTCCCACATGAAGGAATTTAAGCCTTTTAGCGAGTTGGAGATGAATGTCTTCCATTCGCTGTTTCTGGATTACAATATCCTTGGCGGAATGCCTGCTGTCGTCGCGGAGTATATCGAGCGAAACACCTTTGAGGGATCGCTTGATACGCAGAAGCAGCTCATAGCGGACTATAAAGAAGATATTCGCAAGTATGCCACCGGAATCGATCAAACAAGAATTATCAATGTGTTCAACCGGGTTGCGCCGCAGCTTGCAAGGGAAAACAAAAAATTCCAGATTTCCAAGGTGGCATCCGGCGCAAGATTCCGGGATTATCGAGGATGCGCGGAGTGGCTTTCGGATGCAGGTATGGTCAACATCTGTTACTGCATGGAGTTCCCGGAACTGCCGTTGGGAGGTAATTACGACCCCGACACATTCAAGCTGTATTTTGCGGATACGGGTCTTCTGGTATCCATGCTGGATGATGAATCGCAGGAAGATTTAAGAGCCAATAAGAACCTGGGTGTTTATAAGGGAGCCCTCTATGAGAACATGGTAGGAGAAGCTCTCATCAAGCAAGGATATAAGCTGTTCTATTACAAAAAAGAGGATTCCACACTGGAAGCCGATTTCTTCATTCGTTCAACCGCATCCTTGATTCCTGTTGAAGTAAAGGCGAAAAGTGGGCGGGCAAAATCAATGAAAACATTGATTACCTCTGATCACTATCCGGATATCAGATATGGGATTAAGTTCTCAAAGAACAATATCGGGCATGAGGACAGGATATACACATTCCCGTACTTCTGCACATTTCTGCTGAAAAGATTTATGGTTGGTTTTCACGCTGAAGAAGAAGCGGAATAACAAAGACAGCATGGGGAACATACAGTAGAAAAAATCTGGAAAAAGTTCCCTGCAAAACGGAATACAACCTGATTCGACCGTTCATTGAAAAAGTGGACGGTCTTTCTTTTTGTCAAGGTTCACTTCCGTTGAGAACTTGGCTAAAAATATGTTCAACTTCTCAATTGAATGCTACATAGCCGCCGGCGATTCCCTCATCGGCGGCTGAATCTTTATGAAGGAGGAAGCAAAATGACAAACGAAGAACTGAACACCGCTTTATATAAGAAGGTGTTCGCAAAACAGGAGCAGTATCGGGAGTGGCTGCTTTCCCAGCCACCCGACGAAATCCTGAACCACTGCTACGAGTACACGGTACGGGAGGACATCGTGCTGGCACTGGAGGAATACGACCTATCCGATAAGCAATGCAAGGCGCTCCTGAAGTCGCCCAGTCCTCTTGCGGATGTGTTCAAGGACTTTGAAAAGCGGGAGACCGACCACATGGACAACATCCGGGATACCATCGAGTGCCGTGCCAATGCGGTCATCCGGGCCGATTTTCTGAGAGACCGGCGTGAAGCGAGGTGATGCCCTATGAGCTACATTGCTGCGGAGGATGTTGCCAAGGCCAAGGAAATGGACCTTTTGACTTACCTCCGCAATTATGAACCGCAAGAGCTCGTCCGTGTATCCGGAAACACCTATTGTACCAGAGAGCATGACTCCCTGCGAATCAGCAATGGCAAGTGGTGCTGGTTCTCACAGGGCATTGGCGGCAGATCAGCGCTGGACTATCTCATCAAGGTGAAGGGCATCCCTTTCACGCAGGCAGCAGAAATTATTCTCGGACGGGAGGCAGAAAAGCCTCCCGTTTTCTATCGCCAGAAGGAGCGAAGAAGCGCGGAGCTACTGATGCCGGAGCTGTCCGAAACAACAGACCGGGTGAAAAAATATCTGCAAAGTCGTGGTATTCACTCAGTCATCATCCGCTACTGCCTGGATCATAAGCTACTCTTTGAGTCGGCGGATTACCACAACGCGGTGTTTGTCGGGTATGACAAGGACGGCAAGGCAAGATATGGCGCTCTGCGCAGCACGGTCAGCAGCTACAAGGGAGAACTGACCGGCAGCGATAAGCACTTCTCTTTTTCCTTGGAGTGCAAGCCGAATTCGGAGCACATTCATGTGTTTGAATCCGCCATTGACCTGCTGAGCTTTGCAACCTTGACGCTGCTTGCCGGGCGCGACTGGAAAAGTGAAACCTATTTGTCTTTAGCCGGTGTGTTCCAGACCAAACGAGAGAATGTTGTGCCGGTGGCCTTGAGCAGATTTCTTGACGAGCACCCATCTGTCCGCAAAATCCATCTGCATCTGGACAACGACGCCGCCGGTCGAGGGGCTGTGAAAGGAATTGTTGGCGGGCTGCAGGGAAAATACCAGGTCTATGACGAGCCGCCCGCCCATGGAAAAGATGTAAATGACGAGCTGAAAATCCGTGTGGGACTTATGAGAGAAAGAAAGGAGCGGGAACGCACATGAACATTGCAATTTATCAGGTCAACCCGGACCGGGACGAGAACAATGTGGCCTTCTTGAACTACGAAAATCTGGAGCGCTTTCAGGGCTCTGCCGAACTTCGCAGCGAGATCTACGACAAGGTGTTTGAGGGCAAGGTGGACTGCGGCACACTGGAGGAGGTGTACCAGATGTTCAACCTTGACCATCCGGACGGATATCAGGGTAGGTCTCTTTCCGTTTCGGATGTGGTTGAGGTCGTAGGTGAGGAAAAATCCACCTTCCATTTCTGCGACAGTATCGGCTTTCGGGAAGTGGATTTTGACCCGGATATGACCGAGCCCCTGAAAGAGAAGAAAATCAAAGTGGTGCTCTGTGAACCGGGCAAGGTTGCCAGAGTTGCAGAGATCGGGACGGAGCTTTCCGATTTGCAGAGGGTGGTCGGCGGGCTGATCGAGACCTATTATCCCTTTGAAGAGCAGGCCTGCATCGTCTGCAACGATGAGGGCAAGTACAACGGCATGCGGCCCTGTCGAGCCATCTACGGAGAAAACAGGGAGATGATGGATATTATCTTTGGCCCGTTTTTCATCTGCGATTGCAGCACGCCGTACTTTGGCTCCCTCAACAAGGAACAGCTGGAACGGTACAAGAAGCAGTTTCAGAATCCAGAGCACTTCTTTCGGGTCGGCGGGGAAATCAAGGCCGTGCCCTATAAGCCTGAAAAGGACCACGAGCGCTGATGGAGGTGATGGCATGAAGATGATCGACGATGTAATCATAATCGGAATCGACAGCGGCTACGGCAATATCAAAACCGCAAACTGCTGCTTTCCGGCAAGCGTTTCCACCTATGCCAAGGAGCCAGTGTTCAAGGAGAATCTGCTTGTCTTTGAAAGCAAGTTCTACCTGATCGGTGAAGGGCACAAGGAGTTCCTTGCGGATAAGACGAAAGATTTGGACTACTATGTGCTGGCGCTTGCGGCCATCGCGCGGGAACTGAATATCCGAAAAATGACCTGCGGCAAAATCAGAATTGCGGCAGGTCTTCCTCTTACTTGGGTCAGTGGTCAGCGGGACGAGTTCAGGGACTATCTCTTGCAGAACAAAGCCGTGGACTTCTCGTTCCGAAATGTTTCCTACCATGTGGAGATCGTAGGCGTGGATGTATTTCCCCAGGGCTTTGCGGCGGTGGCAGACCGGCTTTCTGACTTTCGGGGCGTAAACATGATCTGCGATATTGGGAACGGCACCATGAATATCATGTTCATCAATGACAAAAAGCCGGTTTCCGGGAATATGTTTACGGAGAAATACGGTACACACCAGTGCCTGCTGGCCGTGCGGGAGAATGTCATGCGTGCGCATCACACCACCGTGGATGAGGCGATTATCAACAGGGTGTTCCGCTTTGGTACGGCAGAAATTAAGGAGGATTATCTGAAAACCATTACCGACACGGCCACTGATTATGTGGAGGGCATTTTTCAGAGACTTCGTGAGCACGAGTACAACCCGGAGCTGATGAGGCTGTATGTTCTCGGCGGCGGCAGCTGCCTGATCCGCAACTTCGGTGTGTACGATGCTTCCCGTGTGACCATCAACGATGACATCTGCGCCACGGCGAAGGGGTATGAATATCTCGCACAGCTGAGCTTTAGGAGAGGAACACCACAATGAGCTATAAGCGAATCAGCATCCGGTTTAATTTGGACATCGAGGATGAAAGAAACGCATGGGAACTGCTGCATAGCAGCAGCTGTGGGCCGATCAACAAAGAAGTGATTGATTCAATCAATACCGCACACAAGCTTTCGACCCTTGAGGCTCTTTTGAGAAAGGTTATTTCAGAAGAACTTCGTAATATTTCACTCCACATTCCTTTTGAGCTGGATACGGATTCTGCATCTGATGAGAACGAAAGTAGCATCATGGATTTCCTCGAAAGCTTCTAATGGCATCAATTTGGAGCCAATTTCAGCTATCTTGATACACCGTGGCATCAATTTGGAGCCACATGAACAGGGATACTTTCTTCGGTCTGTCAGATGACCCGTAGGAACAAGAGTGAGATTTAGGACTGCCGTTTCAACAGAAAAAGCCTATTTGAACTACACAGAACAAGAATGAAATATGGGGTTCTCGTGGCATTGTCTTAACAAGCAACGAATCTGTCCGTACAGATTCCGCTTGTCTGGGGCAATGCCCCTGAAACCCCAGTAGAAAGGATGAGATTTTTTGAGAAAAAGAAATTGTAGAGTGGAGGTTTGCTTCACCAAGGATGAACTGTCCGTGCTTTCCAAGAAAGCCAAGAAAGCAGGGCTGTCCATCGGCGGCTTTGTTCGCCGCAGCGTAGCAGATAAGGAAATTAAGGAAGCGCCGCCTGCGGATATCCCCATGCTGCTTCGGGCCATGCGGCAGGCGGGGTACAATCTGGACCAGACCTTGAAGAGATTCAACACCACCAATGTGCCGGATATGCCCCAGTTTCGGAAGGGATTGGAGGAAATCAGAGCCGCCACGAAAATGGTGTCTGATGCCTACACCTCCGATTATCAGTAATGGCGGTTACATCGATCTGGCCAATTAAAGGACGGGTGGACAAGGTCATTAACTACGCCCGCAATCCGGAGAAAACGCATGACAAGGAAAAACTCTCGGAGCTTCATGAAATCGAGGGCGTGGTGGAATATGCTGCCGACGAAATGAAAACCGAGAAAAGAGCCTATGTCACCTGCCTCAATCTCCACAGCGAGGAAACGGCGGCGCAGGAGTTCATGGAGACAAAGCGACTAATGCATAATGAGGGTGGAAGGTCCTGCTATCACGGTTATCAGTCATTTAAGGCAGATGAAGTGGACGCAGATACGGCACACAGCATTGGTGTCGCCCTTGCCAGAGAGTTATGGGGCGACCGCTTTCAGGTCGTGATCGCTACCCACTGCAACACTGGGCATTATCACAACCACTTTGTCATAAACTCCGTTTCCGATGTGGACGGTAAGAAGTTCTATAACTCACCGGCGGATTACAGACGGATGCGGGAGGTCTCCGACCGGCTGTGCCGGGAAGCCAAGATTTCCGTGATAGAGTACCCTGCCGACCGCAGAGCCAATTATGGAGAATGGCTTGCCGAGAAGAACGGCAAGCCGACCATGCGCAGCAGAATACGCGAGGATATTGACAGGGCGATCCTCGCCTCGACTACGGAGCGTGAGTTCCAGCGTGTCATGAAGGAAATGGGCTACGAGGTGATTACAAAAACGCCGAAGGGCTCGCCGAGGGTCCACCCCATTGTAAGGATCGTGGACGGCGGGAAGAACTTCCGCTTGGACAAGCTGGGTGAATACTACGAGCTGGATTCCATCAAGCAGCGGATTCAGAACAATTATCGCCGCAAGACGCCCTTCCCCGAGGTGGCGGAGGACACGAAAGCGCCCTATTACCAATACAAGGAGAAAGCGAAGAAGGCCTCCGGCCTTTACGCCCTGTACCTATATTACTGTTATGAGCCTCATATCATCGTGCATAAGCCGACATCTGTAAAAAAGGTGTCGGCTTTTTTGCGTGAGGATGTGACAAAGCTTGACAGATACATTGCTCAGGCGGATTTCCTTGCCAAAACAGGAATTGAAACTGTGGAGGCTCTTGACGGCTATAAAGCTGAAAAGGAAAAGCAGGTGGAAGCTCTGACCCAGCAGCGCACGGGACTGAAAAATGAATTGAAGCGGCACATAAGAAAAGAAGATTTCCAAAGTGCTGAAGCAACAAGAGCCCGGATCGCGGAACTGACCACAGAGCTGAAAACCTGCCGAAAGGAAATTACGCTGTGCAGCGACATCGCTGACAGGTCGGAACAGGTTCGTAAGAATCTTGAGCAAATCGAGCAGCAGAAAATCGAACGAAAGGAGAAAACGGAAAATGAGTTACTCGTCAGGGGAAGCAGCCGAGCAGGTCGTGAGGATGACGCTCAACGGCGTTGAGGTGGCTGCAAAAATCAGTGGGAAAGCCGCTGAGCGTTTGGCAGTGCTGCTTTATGCGGTGCTGAAGGACCAGAAAAAGACGCGCGGGAAAACACGGCTCAACAGTATGCTCCGCAGCGGAAAGGAACTCAAGGTCTTTGCCATTGGCGACAGAGACCTTGAAAAGTTCTGCCGTGAGGCAAAGAAGTACGGCATCCTGTATTGCGTTTTGAAGGACAAAACGGCGAACGACGGCCACACCGATGTGTTTGTCCGCGCAGAGGACGCAAGCAAGATCAACCGCATTTTTGACCGCTTCGGCATTGCCACCGCAGACATCGGCTCGGCGCGTACCGAAATCGTCAAGGCAAAGGAGGAACAGAAGAACGCGGACATTCCTGTTCCCGACCGCAGCACCACGGAAAAGGACAAGGAGGAAGCCTTCCTGGATGCGCTGCTTACCCCTGCGCCCAATAAGGAGGAGGCGCAAACGCAAAACCCCACGCAAGGCCCGGCTGCGAAATCCCGTCCGTCCGAGCCTATATCAAATCAGCGCGAGAAAACCGTCAGGGGTATCTCTGATCCTACGGAACGCTCCCGCCCATCTGTCCGGCAGGAAATGAAGGAGATCCGGGAGGAGCAGAGACAGAGGACGAGCTCCGCGCAGAAAACCAAGGACGAACCCAACAGAGCCTCTGAGCACAGGCCTGTGCCGAAAAAGAAAAAAGACAAGGAGAGATGACCATGGCAAACTATGATGATATTTTCAATGCCTCTGCGCAGAAGGATACGGAGGATAAGAGCTTTGTTTCCTTCGACAAGGATGCGTGGGCTGCGCAGAAAAAGCAGGAGCGCGAGAGCGCTTTTGCCATGATTGATGAGACTGCACAGCGCATGGCAAATGACGGCAGCCTCTTCCAATCCTATCTGGATGTGCAGGCGCGTTTTGACCGCTACTCTGTGGGCAATGCGGTTCTGATCACCGCCCAGAAAGCCGACGCCACCCAGCTTTCGGATTTTAAGGGCTGGAAGAATAACGGCGTGTTCATCAAAAAGGGCGAAAGCGGAATCGTATTGCTGGAGCCCGGCGATGAATACACCAAGGAGGACGGCACCGTGGGTGTCAGCTACAACTCCAAGAAGGTGTTCGACATTTCCCAGACGACCGCAAAGGCCAAGGACCGCCCCGCAATGAAGCGGGACGAGCGGCTGCTTCTGAAAGCCATCATCCACAATGCACCTTGCCCCATCGAGATCAGCCAAAAGCTGCCGGAGAACATCAACGCGGTATATCGTGCCGACGACAAGAAAATCTATGTTAGGCCTGGACTGGAGGCCGGAGACATTTTCCGCGGCATTTCCCAGGAGCTTGCTCATGCACATCTGGACGACGGCGCATATAAGCGCAGCGACCATGCCTTTACCGCCTACTGCGTGTCGTATGTGCTCTGCAGCCGGTACAATGTGCCGAAGGACATGTTCCGATTTGACAGACTTCCCGAAGGATTCTCTACGATGGATGCCCGCAGTGTGAGAAACGAGCTGTCCAAGATCAGAGATGTGGCCAATGAGATCTCGTCCGACATGGCGAAGGTGCTGGACAAGAGCATGAAGCCGAAGGAACGCAGGGATGAAGCGAGATAAGGAGGTACCCCAATATGGCTGAGGAAAAGAAAGTCGTCACGCTGGACGATTTTGAGCAGCGTCTGATGGTCAGCGGACTGATGGATTTTCGGAACGATCTTCTCCGGGACGAAAAGCCCACAGAAGACATTAACGATTTGATCCTGAAGGTCATTGATGCCCCAACAAAGAAAGAGAAACGGAGAGCCGACCGTGAGGCAAGATAAGCTCTCCAAGCAGAATGTGATCCTTTATCTTTGCGGCATAATTCCGGTTGTGTGGCTCGGCCTGTTGATTGCTCCCTGCTTAAAGGATGGATTGCCCGGACTGGTTCAGCAGTTCGGATCGGTGATGCAAAACCCATTCCAGATACAGCTTTGTGAGGACAGTGTAAAAACTGTCCTCACTTTGCTTTTGGTGTACGGGATCGCCATCGGCGTCTATCTCTCCACGGAGCACAATTACAGACGGCGAGAAGAGCACGGATCAGCTAAATGGGGCGCGGCTAGTTCGGTCAACAAGAAATATGCCAACAAGGATAAGACGGAAAACAAGCTGCTGACGCAAAATGTCGCCATCGGCCTGGACGGAAGAAAGCACCGCAGAAACCTGAATGTACTTGTATGCGGCGGTTCCGGTGCAGGTAAAACACGCTTCTACGCCAAGCCCAACATTATGAATGCGAATACTTCTTTCGTTGTGCTTGACCCAAAGGGTGAACTGCTCCGGGATACCGGCCATCTGCTGGAGGAGAAGGGCTATGAAATAAAAGTCCTTGACCTTATTGATATGGAGAAAAGTCATTGCTACAACCCATTCGTGTATATCAGCAGCGATGATGATATTCAGCGGCTTACCACAAACCTCTTTAAGAACACAACGCCCAAAGGATCTCAGACACAGGACCCGTTCTGGGATCAGACGGCAGCCATGCTGCTCAAGGCCCTTGTCTGCTATCTTCATTATGAGGCTCCGCCCGATGAGCAGAACTTTTCCATGGTCATGGAGATGATCCGAGCCGGCGATGTAAAGGAGGACAACGAGGAGTATCAGTCGGTCCTCGATGAGCTGTTTGAAAGATTGGAGGAAAGGAACCCGGAGCATATCGCCCTCAAGTATTACCGGGCGTATCACTCCGGCAGCGCTAAGACGCTGAAATCCATCCAGATTTCCCTTGTCTCCCGGTTGGAAAAGTTCAATCTGGATTCGCTGGCCGGCATTACCCAATGCGATGAAATGGATTTGGGGCAAATCGGCGAAAGGAAAACGGCGGTATTCGCCGTGATTCCCGATAATGACAGCTCCTTCAATTTCATCGTGGGTATGCTTTATACCCAGCTGTTTCAGCAGCTCTACTATCAGGCCGACTCCGTTCACGGCGGCAGGCTTCCGGTCCATGTGCATTTTGTCATGGACGAGTTTGCCAATGTCGCTCTGCCGGATGAGTTTGATAAGCTCCTGTCCACCATGCGAAGCCGCGAGATTTCCGTCTCCATCATCATTCAAAACCTTGCGCAGTTGAAGGCTCTGTTTGAAAAGCAATGGGAAAGTATTGTGGGCAACTGCGATGAGTTTCTGTACCTGGGCGGTAACGAACAAAGTACCCACGAGTATGTTTCCAAGCTGCTGGGCAAGGAGACCATCGATACGAATACCTACGGACGGTCTCGCGGCAGAAACGGAAGCTATTCCACCAACTATCAGCTTGCCGGACGAGAACTGATGACACCTGACGAAGTGCGTATGCTGGACAACCGTTACGCACTTCTTTTTATACGCGGGGAGCGCCCCATCCGGGATCTCAAGTATGATATCCTTCATCATCCCAATGTGGCGCTTACGACGGACGGTTCCGCACCGGCCTATACCCACGGCGAGGATACCAGAAGCATCGCTTCCATGGCGTTCAGCTTCGACAAGAAGGCTGTCAAAAACGCTGAAAAGCTGGAGGCAGAAAAACATGAATTCTTGCTCTACTCGGAAGAGGAGCTGGAAGAACTACTTGATGAAAAGGAGAAAAAAGACAATGAAGAAGCTTAATGCAAAGAAGAACACCAGCAAGCCGGAGATCCCTGGCAAGGTCAAGAAGGGCTACCGCATTTATGTGATGGCTGTCCTTGCCCTTACGCTTACCATGAGCATGGGCGTGACCGCCTTTGCCGCAGGCGACCCCATTACCGTCGTCAACAACCTCAGCGACTTTATCTTCGGCCTCATCCGTGCGGTCGGCCTGATTCTGCTTGGCTGGGGCATTGTACAGGTCGGTCTCAGCTTCCAGTCCCACGATCCGAGCCAGCGTTCCAACGGTTTCCTGACTTTGGCCGGCGGCGTCATCATCACCTTTGCCAAGGAAATCCTCAACCTCATTGTTGGCTGATCCGGTTTCCGCAAAAGGGGCGGTCGTAAAGACCGCCCCGAAGGGAGGTGTAACGAATGTCGGATAACTGGGTTGTGCAGAACCTTGAAAATGCACTGGAGGTTTGGAACGATAAGCTGTCGGAAATCTGGCAGCTGATCACGCAGTCACCGCAGACATTCAAAGGTGGCTCGATTTGGTCGATTATTTGCAGCATCCACGGAGCGCTGCAGGCCATCGGCTATGCTCTGCTGGTTCTGTTCTTTGTGGTGGGAGTCGTAAAGACCTGCGGCTCCTTTGCCGAGCTGAAAAAGCCGGAGCACGCAGTGAAGCTGTTCGTTCGCTTTGCGATTGCCAAGGGATTGATTACCTACGGCATGGAGCTGATGATGGCGATTTTGGAGATTATTCAGGGCGTGGTCAGTACGATTATGAATTCTGCCGGCTTTGGAAGCCCACAGGCAACGGTGCTGCCGCAGGAGATCATCACGGCGGTGGAGGATTGCGGCTTCTTTGAGTCCATTCCCCTGTGGGCTGTGACGCTTATCGGTGGACTGTTCATTTGGGTGCTGTCCTTCGTGATGATTATGAGCGTCTATGGCCGTTTTTTCAAAATGTACATGTACACAGCGCTCGCCCCGGTTCCTCTTTCGGCCTTTGCCGGAGAGCCTACGCAGAACATCGGCAAGAGCTTCCTGAAAAGCTATGCGTCGGTGTGTCTGGAGGGAGCGATCATCGTTCTGGCCTGCATCATCTTCTCCGTGTTTGCGTCCAGCCCACCTGTTGTCGATCCGAATGCAGCTCCGGCTTCTATGGTGTGGAGCTACATCGGCGAGCTGATTTTCAACATGCTCATTCTGGTCGGCGCGGTGAAAATGGCAGACCGGCTTGTGAAGGAGATGATGGGTATCTAAGTATGGCAAAGCGTGTACTGAATCAATGGCGCGGATATACCGTGGCTGATTGCGATTGCAAATATTGTCTCTACTACGGCGGCAGAAAGAAAGGCGAAGTAAATTGCCTTGCAAAGGAATGTGTCTGCAAGGAGGAACTTCAGGAGGCTCTGCGCCGGGAAAGGAATGAAAATGGAGGTCAAAATCAATAGAGAGATTCGGAACTATACCGAGTCCATGTTTTTCGGACTGTCGCTCAGACAGTTCGTTTTTTCTTTACTGGCTGTTGGCGTTGCGGTGCTTTTGTACTTTGTTTTGAAGCCCTATGTGGGGACGGAAACGGTTTCGTGGATGTGCATCCTTGGTGCTGCTCCCTTTGCGGCAATGGGCTTTGTGAACTACAACGGTATGACCGCAGAGCAATTTGTGTGGGCTTGGCTCCGCAGCGAAATACTGGAGCCCAAGCAGATCAAATTCGAGCCGGTGAATATCTACTACGAGGCGTTGAAGGACGCTATCGATGAACGCGAAAAGGAGGTTTCCAAGCACAATGATTAAGAGTATCAAAGCGATCCTCGCACAGGACAAGGAGAAGTTTAAGGTTCCGAGAAAGGTGCAGGATCTTATTCCCATCAAGAACATCTGGCCGGATGGCATTTTCAAGGTTGGGAATAAGTTCTCTAAGTCCTTCCGATTCTCGGACATCAACTATCTGGTGGCAAGCCGTGAGGATAAAGAGAGCATGTTTCTGACATACTCGGAGCTTCTGAACAGCTTGGACAGCGGAGCTACCACGAAGATCACCATCAACAATCACAGGCTGAACAGGTCTGATTTTGAGGAATCCATCCTGATGCCCATGAAGCAGGACGGGCTGGATGAGTACCGCAAAGAGTATAATGACATGCTCCTGGACAAGGCGACGGGAGCAAACGGCATTACGCAGGAAAAGTATATTACCATCACCGTGACCAAGAAGAACATTGAGGAAGCACGGGCATATTTTGCGAGAATTGGAGCGGATTTGGCTGCCCATTTCGCAAATTTGGGTTCCAAGTGTGTGCCCCTGAACGCCGTTGAGCGGCTGCGCATTCTCCACGACTTTTATCGCCCTGGTGATGAGGCGGCATTCTCGTTTGATATGAACCGGAAGGCGCGTCTGGGGCATGATTTCCGTGACTACATCTGCCCGGACAGCATAGAGCGTACTGCGGATCATATCAAGCTGGGCGAGAAATATGCCAGAGTGCTTTTCCTCAAGGACTACGCCAGCTATATCAAGGACAGCATGTTCTCGGAGTTGACCGAGCTGAACCGCAATCTTATGCTGTCCATTGATGTGATCCCCATTCCTACCGATGAAGCCGTCCGTGAGGTGGAGCGTCTCTTACTGGGCGTGGAAACGAACATCACCGGCTGGCAGAGAAGGCAGAATCAGAACAACAATTTCTCCGCTGTGGTTCCCTACGACATGGAGCTTCAGCGCAAGGAATCCAAAGAGTTTTTGGACGACCTGACTACCCGTGACCAGCGCATGATGTTTGCGGTGGTCACAATGGTGATTACCGCAGACACCAAGGAGCAGCTGGATCTGGATACGGAAACGGTGCTGTCTACAGCGAGAAAGCACATGTGCCAGATGGCAACGCTGAAGTATCAGCAGACGGATGGGCTGAATACGGTGCTCCCCATCGGTACGAGAAAAATCAATGCGTTCCGAACGCTCACGACAGAAAGCCTTGCGGTGCTGATGCCCTTCAAGGTGCAGGAGATCATGGATAAGGGCGGTATTTACTTCGGCGAAAATGCCATTTCCCACAATCTCATCATGTGCAACAAGGCAAATCTTCTGAACCAGTCTGCTTTCCTGCTGGGCGTTCCCGGCTCCGGTAAGTCGTTCTCGGCAAAGGAGCTGATCACCTTCCTCATTCTGAACACCAACGATGATATTCTGATCTGCGACCCCGAGGGAGAATACGCGCCGCTTATCGAAGCCATGGGCGGTCTCGGCTCGGTGATCCGTGTGTCTGCCGGCGGCAGAGACAGGCTCAATGCCATGTACATGGTGGACGGGTACGGCGAAAACAACCCCATTGTCGTAAAGTCTGAGTTCATCATGTCTCTGATCGAGCAGATCGACAAGAAGGGCGTCGGCCCGCAGCACAAGTCGATCATCGACCGCTGCATCACCAATGTGTACCGCAATGCGGCGGACACCGGGACGATTCCCACTCTCTGCACCCTACGCGATATGCTGCTGGAGCAGCCTGAGCCTGAAGCGAAGCAGATCGCGCTGTCCCTTGAGCTCTATACTACCGGTTCTCTGGACATTTTCGGCAAGCAGTCCAATGTGGACCTCGACAAGCGTGTCGTGGTGTTCGACATTCACGGTCTCGGTTCCCAGCTCAAGCCCACCGGTCTGCTGGTGATCACGGACACCATGCTCAACCGCGTGACGCTGAACTGGAAGAAGGGCAAGCGCACCCATGTCTTTATTGACGAGTTCCATGTGGTGTTCGAGAACGAGTTCTCGGCGCAGTTCTTCAACTCCGCATGGCGGCAGTTCCGTAAGCGCAACGCATACCCCACGGCAATTACGCAGAATGTGGAGTATCTGCTGGATTCTGTTCAGGCCAGCACCATGCTTTCCAACTCGGAATTTGTGGTCATGCTGAATCAGGCTGCCTCCGACAGAGGCCAGCTTGCCAAGCTCCTGAACATCTCCAATGAGCAGATGAGCTATATCACCAATGCCGATGCCGGCTGCGGACTGATCAAATACGGCTCTGCGCTGGTGCCCTTCATCAATCGGTTCCCGCAGGACACCAAGCTCTATCAGCTTATGACCACGCGCCCTGGTGAGGGCAAATTTGCAAGAGGACGGGATTAACCCCGTCCTCCATTCTTTTGGGAGGAATACAAAATGAAAAAGAAAACCCTTGGAATCATCATCGTTTCCGTACTCGGCGCGGCAGCGATCTTTTGCGGCGCCATGTTTACGCATCAGTATCTGGATGCCAAGAACAGCAAGGCGACATTTGACGATCTGACAAATCTGATTACGGAAATCGACAAGCCGCAGAAGGCCACCGAAGCGGAGAAATCTGGTCTGAGCGAAGAAGAACTGACGGCAGTAGAGGCGGCGCTGGCCCGTGAAAAGTATGCGGCGTTGTTTGCGCAGAACAACGACTTTATCGGCTGGATCAGAATTGATGGTACGAATGTCAATTACCCCGTCATGCAGACCCCGAACAAGCCGGACTTCTATCTGAAGCGCAGCTTTGATAAATCGTACAGCGACTACGGCGTTCCCTATATTGACGAGGCCTGTATGACCGGGATCAGCAACAACCTTGTGATTTATGGGCACCACATGAACGACGGCTCTATGTTTGCCGACCTCTGTAAATACACCGACGCCGATTTCTGCAAAGAGCATCCAACGATTGCCTTTGACACACTCTCCAGCCTCGGCAAATATGAGGTCGTTGCCGCTTTCAAATTCAATACGAACCGCGAGACCTTCAAGTACAACGAATACACGCTGATGGATGAAGTACAGTTTGCCGAGTTCATGAAGAATGTCCGCGCAAGACAGCTCTATGACACGGGGCTTACTGCTGAGTGCGGGGATCAGCTTTTGACCCTTTCCACCTGCGAATATACCTATCCCAACGGTCGCTTCGTTGTCGTAGCGAAGAAGGTGTGACTTGTCTGCTCTGAAGGGAGGCGATGGCTTTGGGCAGGATAAAAACAAGGGAAAGCACAAAGGACATCAAGGTTCTTGACAAGGCAGCGGTTGCCTCTGAGCGCATGAAGACGGCGCTCGTCCGCTCCAAGGATCAGGCGGAAAACCTGATGGACGACGGACAGATTTCCCCCTCCGAATATGCGGAGGACAAAATCCGCTATGCCGCTGAGGATGTGACCGATCAGGTTTGGCACGAGGTTTCCGGCCAAACGAAAAAAGCCATTGAAAGAGGCAAGGAGGCACACCGGGAACACCGCAACGGAAAGCGCATCCAAAAAAATGAAGAATGGGTTCGCCGCTATGAGGAGGAGCTGCGTAGGGGCACGCCAAGCAGAACGCCGCGAGAGGAGGCTGCACGGCAGGCAGCGCGGCAAAATACGGGGGCCACACGGACAAGCATCCGAAGCAGACGAAACCAGACCATCAAATCTGCGGAGCGTACCGAACGCACCATCAAGCAGTCTGCTCGCTCTGCCGGGAAACAGACAGTAAAAGCCGGTGCAAAGGGAACGGTAAAGTCAACAGAGAGGGCCGTAAAGACTGCGGAGAAAACCTCCAAGGCTGCCATCAAAACCGCAGAGGCAACAGCAAAGGCAACGCAAAAGGCAGCGGCTGCGGCTGCAAAGGCCGCACAGAAAGCGGCGGAGATTGCCCGTCAGACTGCCATAGCCGCCTACAAAGCGGCTGTTGCGGCGGCAAAAGCCGTTGCTGCGGCAATCAAGGCCATAGCAGCGGCGATGAAAGCACTGGTTGCGGCTATCGCTGCCGGTGGCTGGGTTGCGGTCGTGGTCGTCGTGGTTATCTGTCTTGTTGCCTTGATCGCCTGCTCCTGCTTTGGTATTTTCTTTTCAAGCGAGGATACCGGCTCAGAAAAGACGATGCGGCAGGTCATTCAGGAAATCAACATGGATTACCAGAACGAGCTGGATGCCATTAAGGATTCCGTTGAATACGATGCGCTTGAAATGTCCGGTTCTCGGGCCGTGTGGCCAGAGGTGCTGTCGATCTATGCCGTCAAGACGACCTCCGATCCGGATAATCCCCAGGAGGTAGCAACGATCACTCCGGAAAAGGAACAGCTTCTGAAGGACCTGTTCTGGGAGATGAACGAAATCACCCACCGGACGGAAACAAAGACCGAGACGGTCATTGTGGAGACGGATGACGGAAACGGCAATATTCTTGAGGAAGAGGTACAGGAGACGATTACGACGCTCTATATCGCCGTCAGTCACAAAACCGCGGATGAGATGGCTGCACAGTACGGCTTTAATGAGAATCAGAAGCAGCAGCTTGCAGAACTGCTTGCGCAGGACGGCAGCATGTGGGCGGCGGTACTTTACGGCATCCGTTATAGCGAGGATCAGATCGTCACCGTGGCTCTTTCACAGGTGGGCAATGTGGGTGGCGAACCCTATTGGTCATGGTACGGCTTCGGCAACCGTGTGGAGTGGTGCGCCTGTTTCGTCAGCTGGTGCGCCGATCAGTGCGGCTATATTGACACCGGTGTCATTCCGAAGTTCGCGGGCTGTGTCAACGGTGTCCAATGGTTCCGGGAGCGTGGGCAGTGGGCAGATAACTCTATGGAGCCCTCGCCCGGCATGATCATCTTCTTCGACTGGGATAATAAGGGCAGCTCTGGCCCGCAGGACGGTCAGTCCGATCATGTCGGTATCGTCCAGAAGGTCGAAAACGGCATCGTCTACACCATTGAAGGCAACTCCGGCGACAGCTGCCGCATCAATCAGTACCCGGTTGGCTATTATGAAATTCTCGGATATGGGGTACCGAACTACTGATGGAAAAATTCTGAAAACAGCAGGCTTCTTCACACAGGAAGCCTGCTGTTTTTTCTTTGATTGACTTTGTACAAACGAAATGCGGCGAAAGAATATGTCGAGCAGTAAAAGAACGGGACACATTGTTTTGATAAAATACTATCTATGCTTGGAGGTGAAGCGAGAATGAAAGAATACGGTTATGTCAGGGTATCTTCCTTGGATCAGAACGAGGAACGGCAGATGGTTGAGATGCGAAAGCTCGGAATTGCCGAGGAAAACATCTATAAGGATAAGCAGTCCGGCAAGGACTTCAACCGTCCGATGTATCAGAAGCTGCTCCGTAAACTTAAAAAGGGCGATGTCCTGTATATTTTGAGCATTGACCGGCTTGGCAGAAACTATGAGGAAATCCAAAGCCAATGGAGATTCCTGACACGGGAAAAGGAAGTCGATATTTCTGTGATCGATATGCCGCTTTTAGACACACGGCGAGGTAAAGACTTAATGGGTACTTTCCTTGCGGATATTGTGCTTCAGGTGTTGTCGTTTGTTGCACAGAACGAGCGAGAAAACATCCGAAAGCGGCAGGCTCAAGGCATTGCTGCCGCAAAAGCCAAAGGCATGAAGTTCGGCAGACCTGTCAAAAAGGCTCCGCCCAATTTCCCAGAGATCGTGGAGAAATGGGAAAACGGTATCATCAAATCCTATGAAGCCGCCGAAATGTGTGGAATGTGTGAGTCAACCTTTTACCATCGGCTAAGGGAATATCGAGCCACTTTGAATGACGGAAAATAAAAATCACTGTAAAAAAGTACACCTTTTTACAGTGATTTTTTGCGCTTTATAGAGCTGAAAACAGAGCTGCAAAGCCCGTATTCTCAATGATTTTTTATATTATATCACGATTTTGCCAAACAGTCAATTCCAGCAAGGGAATTTTGAGGCTTTTGTATTTAGGTGTACTTTTTTATAAAGTAACGAGGGGCGGTAAGCAATTTGCTTGGCGAAATATACCGTGTCAGTATGATTGGACATCGAATTGTCGAGGACTTTGATATAGAAGAAAAACTGTACAACTTATTCTGCAATATGCTTCGCACAAAGGAATATGTAGAGATTTATTTAGGCAGAAACGGTGACTTCGACATAATGGCGGCAAGCGTGATTAAACGGATTCAAAAAAATTTCCGTGACGACAACAGTGTTATGATTCTCGTTCTGCCGTATCCGGTAAAGGATTATGAGTATTACGAGGATTACTACGATGAAATCATCATCCCAGATGAACTGCACGGAGTACATCCCAAAGCGGCAATTACGGAACGCAACCGCTGGATGGTGGCAAATACAGATGTGTTGATAGCCTATATACGGAACGAGAGCGGCGGAACAGCCGCTTGTGTGCGTATAGCAGAACAGCTCGGACGGAAGATTATAAAAATATAAAGCAGGCACAAAATATGCCTGCTAAAACAAAGATTCGCTTCGTAGAGTGAGTTACTCTACGACTTTTTAATAATTATACCGGATGACAGAATTTTTGTCAATATGTCAAAAGAATTAAATTCCTGTTTTAACCTAAAAATTCATATTTTGCCCGCGTCCCATGCAAATCAGATCTTTATTGTATTATATACAGACGGAGGTGAACCCAAAATCAACATGGAATACTGTGTAATCAAGGAAGAATGGACACTGTGGATAATGTTATTCAATCGGTGGATAAGAGAAAAACCTTATAAATTATAAGCGGTCATGTTTTGAGAAATCACGAAGGGAGAAGTAAGGAATGCTTAAAGAGATGTATTGTGGAAAAAATGCTGCGGTAACTGAAGTTGAAGATTTTTTTGAAAATATTTCACTCGAGTGGATTAACTCACAGAAGCCACAAGTAAAATTATCAACTTATGCTAAATACTATAATGTTTTAAAACTATACTTAAATCCAACATTTGGTCAAAAGCATATTTCACAAATCACGCGTAGTGAAGTGTTGGAGTTTAGCCGCATGATGTTAATTATTGGTGGGTCTAAGAGAAATGGGCTAACTCCTAAAACAATTAATGGAGCGTTATCAGTTTTGAAAAATATTTTTTGGTTTGCAGAAGTAGAGAAATCCTGTGCCGTTGCTGACATTAAAAATATATCTGTACGGCAGCCTCAAAAGGCAATGAGAATACTAACGCGTTCGGAGCAAATAGCTCTTAGCGATTATCTCTGTGTTAACCAAACGCCATGTCACCTTGGAATTTTGCTTTGCCTGTACACAGGTATGAGAATAGGAGAAATATGTGCGCTTAAGTGGGGGGATATACATATTGACGAACAGTACCTTTACATTCATCAGTCCATGCAGCGAGTGCAAACAAGTACCGTGAGTAAGAGCAAAACTGTAGTATTGATTCAATCCCCCAAAAGTGAATGTTCGATTAGAAAAATACCGATTCCCGCAGAAATTCTTCAGCTTCTTATACCAATTAAGCAGCCGGATGAAGCTTTTTTATTAACCGGAATGACTCACAAGTTTTTAGAGCCGCGTAGTCTAGAAAACCGCTTTAAATCTATAATTAACGAGTGCGGAATCAAAAACATAAATTTCCACTCTCTTCGGCATACATTTGCAACTCGTTGCGTTGAACTTGGATTTGATATAAAAAGTCTTAGTGAAATCCTTGGACATTCGAATGTTAACATCACATTGAATCGCTATGTTCATCCTTCAATGGAACTTAAAAAGGAAAATATGAACCGCTTATCAGAACTGCTAATACGAAAGTAAATAAAAGCCGTCAAGAATTGCTTGGCGGCTTGTTTCGTAGAGTAACTCACTCTACGAAAGAGTATGTCGATAATGAAGATTGCCTTTATGTTGTAGATTGAAATGTGCTCTGAAAATTACACAGGAAAGGAATTGTATAAGATGGTTCGGGATGAATATCTAATAACGAAGGACTATAAAACTGCTAGTATAGAAATTCTAGTGGAAAACTTGCCATCATTAAGAGCAAAAATCGGTATTACACAAGAGGAACTTGCCAATATTTTGGGGATTTCTCGACAAACATATTATTCTCTTGAAACCCAAAAAAGAGAAATGTCCTGGATTACCTACCTTGCGATTGTTTTTATCTTTGATTCCGTAAGAGATACATCTGAAATGCTACGCGATTTAAGAATATATCCGATTGATTTGTTCATGCGATTTAATGGTGATTTAGAGTTGGATCAGGCCGAATGAGTTATTACTAAATGAAAGCGATGGGTGTCAAATATGAATCGACCAAAAGTCACCAAGCAAACACTAAAAGCGTTGCGAGGAGAGTTGTTAGCCAAACAGAATATTAAAAATATAGAGGTTGCAACCAACTCTCAAAAGATAACACGGACTCAAGTCAGCGGTACCGCAAACGACAATTTGGAGCAAAAAGAGCAGGAATTGGAAGATATGATGGATATGTAATGTGATTAAAATGAAAATAGCAGAAGGGAGGCTGCCCATATATGCCTATAAGCCACGAGGTTGTATACGGAGGACTGTTAGAAAAGAACACCCCGCCACCCGATATGCCTAAAGCTGTTATTCATGTCTCTGGAGAGTTTCAAGGAAAGAGAACATCCTTTGGTCTTACAGAAGAAATGCTAAGTAAGCATATTCTGCTTGTTGGGGGAACCGGATGCGGAAAAACCAACCTCTTTTATCATATGGTGCAGCAAATTAAAGCGAGGTTGACACCAAACGATGTCGTTCTTATTTTTGACAGCAAAGGAGACTTTTACAGCAGGTTCTATTCCAAGGGTGATATCGTAATCGGTAACTCCGTGCAGTACAGAAAAATCTCCGAACGCTGGAGCATATATGAAGAAGTCATTGCGGATGGTAAAGATTCTGTTTCAGTGTTTCAGAACACGCAGGAAATATGCAAGTCATTGTTTGCTGATCTGGTTGAGAGAAACAGCAGTAATCCCTTTTTCCCGATTGCGGCACGGGATTTACTTGCATCAATAATCATCGCCTTGATTAAGAATGGAGTAGTTCCCAATAATGAGGATTTGAAGCAGTACATAGACTCATCATCGGTTGAAACACTTCGTGGCTTGCTTGAAAAACACCCCGATCTGGTATCGGTTGCCTCATACATCGGAGGAAAATCCGGGACGCAGGCGCAAGGCGTTTTGTCAGAAATGTATTCTGTTACCAGGGATGTACTAACCGGCGTATTCGCGGATGCTGGCGATTTTTCCATGAGAAAGTTCATCCGTCAAAAGGGCGGGAAGATCGCGTTTATTGAGTATGACCTTTCGATCGGCGACGTTCTGTCCCCAATCTATACCCTGCTGTTTGACCTTGCTCTGAAAGAAGCGCTTGGTCGTACAGCGTCTCAGGGAAATGTGTATTTAATTGTGGATGAACTAAAGCTCCTGCCCAATCTCAGGCATTTGGAGGATGGTATCAATTTTGGACGTAGCCTTGGAGTAAAAATTCTTGCTGGACTTCAAAGCATAGACCAGCTAAATGCAAATTACAGCAATGAAACAAAAGCAAAAAATGCTGTTTCCGGCTTTTCTTCTGTGTTTGCATTCCATCAGAATGATTACACGACAAGAGAGTACATCAGCCAACTGATGGGAAAGAACATGATCTTAGAGTCTTTCCCGGAGGCAAACGGGAGCAATCATTACGAGAAACGTGAGGGCTATGTGGTTGAAGACTGGGATCTGACTGCACTTGCTGTAGGCGAGGCAATTGTAAGTCTTCCAACGGTTGAACCGTTCCGTTTCAAGTTCGACATTTTTAAGTAGGGGGTGAAACTGCATGGGATTGTTCGGTGACACCATGGGAATGATGGGCGGCGTTGCAAGAGGAACTGCATCGGCTTCGATGTGGACAGGCAACATGATCTATACCGCACTCCAAAATGCACGAACAAAGAAAGAAATACGCGCTTTATATAAAAATGCCTCCAATGCGAATTTTCAAAATCGAGCCGTTGCCGTATTACCCGGCGTAAGTAAACAGCAGCTCTTGCTCACCTCTGGCGAACCCAATGACAATGATGTGTATGATTATCAATCACAGAGCGGTACTGCTGCTTTGGATTATATCTGGGGTGAAACAGACACACCTAACAGCGTTATTGTTTCCGGGGGGCAGAACAAAGAAAGAGTATGCGCATTAATACCGTTTGTTCATAAAGCCCAAGCGAAAAATATCCCCGTAATTGCACTGCACACAGGTAATGCGGACCTTGAACATATGATGCAAAACCACAGCAGAGCCGCTGAGTTTATTTCTCGGAAAGGAGCCTTCTATGATGTTTTCCGCAGTATGCCGGTCGATGACATAGCGTTTCTTTTATACGAGACTATGCCGAGCGGCACAGCCACCCCTGCCGCTGAGTCGCTGTTGCGCGCCTTGATTGAGGTTCTTCTTCTCACTGATGGCAAGATTACTCTCCAAAATCTTGCTTCGTTTCCGTTGATTACATTGAAGGGTAAAATTGATGCAATGTATAAAAGCGGACTGCTCAACGACGATGAATATGATGAAATCAATCACTACTGCATGGCGGGGTCATCAGATACGGATGCTGTGAGAATCTTTCTCAACAGGCTGAATCGGCAATCCGAAGCAATATATGGCAAACCGCTTTCCAATTTTTCCAACACGAAGAAGATGTTGAACCAAAAGGGGGTTATTGCCATCGATGTCGGTAGTTCCGGAAATGAGCTGTTAGTAACATTAGTGCTTAACCACTTGTTGTTGCTTCAAGGCCAGGGAAAGGAATTTGCAATACTCCTCGACAACATTCCAATTTCAAAATATGAGAAAATAAGCGATCTCCTGCGAGGACATCCCTATGCAATCAGTAACCAGGATTTTATTTCTTCTCTATTTGGTGGCGAGCAACGCGGCGACGACCTGTTTTCGGAGATCACAGGAAATGTGAATACAACTGTGCTATTCCGTCATGCATCTGGTACGACCTGTCAAAAGTGGTCAGAGCATCTTGGAAAGTACAGGAAGATTAGAATCAGGTATAATATTGCGCAGAACAATGCATTTATGAACACGAGCAATTCTCGAGGCTTATCTGTTGATGAGGCTGACGAACCGCGTATTAGGGCAGAAACTATCGGCAAACTGGCAGATGGGTTGGCATGCATCCACAGTATCGATGGGATATTAATAGCAGAAGTAAAGGACTCTTAGAGCAAAATGGAGGATAAAACATTGGAAAATGAAAAAAAGTACGAAGATCATCCTGCTGATGATGTTTTACCAGGCTCTGATTTCGATGCCGAAGGAGCTGAATCCTCAGAGCCCGGTCATCATTCGGAGGATGAAAAACCATGTGCAGAAAGCGAGGCACCTGAGAGCTTGCACACGACAGATACGCCTTCCCCCTCTACTCCCTGTGATGATTCGCCAGACGTTGATGCCAAATTGCTGAAGCAAATAGATGGAAGACTTGAGAGCATAGCAGAAACCGAGCAGCGCCTTTTCTCTGAAGTTAGAGAGATGCACAAACTTTACCATTCAGAGTTTGCTGGTCGATTGAAAGCAATGCAGGATGAACTTGAGCAGTACCATAAAATAGACAAAGGCAGAGCCTACGATGATATTCTTGCGGCAATTGCAAGAATATATGGTAACAACGAAACTCTCGCAGATGAGGTTGCTGAACCGAAGGTAAAGAAGAGTATCCGATACATGCTGATGGATATTGAAGATTTGCTTGGCGTGTATGGGATGGAAAAGCTGCGGAGCGAACCGGGAGAGAAAAGAAATCCACGGCACTGTCAAATTCTCGGTCGGATTCCGACTGGCGATCCTGCAAAGCATGACACCGTGGCAAAGTCCTATAATTCGGGTTTCTATATTGGAAACCGTACCGTCATCAAAGAGGTAGTGGACATCTACATCTATGAAGGTGCAGTACCGATTGAGGAAACTGATGAAAGTCAAATTATCGAGGCCGGCGATACTCTGGTCACAGAATAAGGAGGATAAGCAACATGGCAAAGGTTTATGGAATTGACTTAGGAACCACATATTCCGTCATCTCGACGCTTGATGACAACGGAATGCCGGAGGTTATCGCCAACCAGGACGAAGGTAGCGATCTTCTTGCGTCTGCCGTGTATTTTCAGAATGGAGCAGACCCTGTTGTGGGTGAAGTTGCAAAGAATCAAAAGGACATTGAGCCAGAAAGAGTTGTTGAATTCGTGAAGAGGTACATTGGTAAGCCTAATGCCCCTACATACGAGTTCGATGGCGTAAAATATGATCCTATCACTATCTCTTCGCTGATTCTTAAAAGAATGAAGGCCTATGCCGATGCACAGGGCCACGACGTCAAAAATGTTGTTATTACCTGCCCTGCATACTTCGGTAACGAGGAAAAAGCCGCTACAAGACAGGCCGGTATTATAGCAGGATTAAATGTTCTGAACATCGTTCACGAGCCTACTGCCGCTGCGCTGAATTACTGTGTCCGTGAGTTTAAAGAAAACCGAAAAATCATGGTTTATGACCTTGGCGGTGGAACCTTCGACATTACGCTTTTTGACTTCAGTGTTGATGATAGTGGAAAAGCACTTATTGACGTCATTAAGACCGGCGGCAACGACCGTCTTGGAGGTATTGACTGGGATGCGCGAATGTTCGACTACATGTGTCAGAAATATGCCTTTGAGAATGGCACTGAGGTTTCCAACATGGATGACGAGCTCAGAACCACTATCAGAGCGCAGGTTGAACAGGCAAAGAAGGATCTTTCCACACTGGAGAAAAAGAGCTATACCATTAAATACGATGGTGATCGTACCCGAATTGAATTGACCCGCAAGGAGTTTGAAGAGCTTACGCAGGATCTTGTTCAGCAGACTATGGACTTTGTCCATCAGCTTCTTTCCGATGTCAATTTCACACCGGATAACGTAGATGTGGTTCTTCTCGTCGGCGGCTCCACATTGATGCCGATGATCAAAAATGCTGTTGAGGCGCTCTTCCCTGGAAAAGTTCGTGTTGAACAGCCTAACCTTGCTGTTGCCAAGGGTGCAGCACTCTCGGCAGCACTCGAGTGGAACGAACGCTTGGCAGACATTCAGGAAAAGGTAGAAAAAGGCGAGGAGATCACCGAAGAGGATAAGGAAGTAATTGGTGCTACAACAGATGCGCCCGTCACATCTGATACTGCAGCGCAGTTGATGATTGACGTTCCGCAGCAGGTTAGTACAGTTAAGGATAAACTCACCCGCTCCCTTGGCCCCGCCGTGTTCGTTACCGAAGACAGCTACATGATCGACAATCTTCTCTTTATCGGAGATGAGATTCCGGCAGAAGCCGAGTCTGTATATGGCACAAGGGTCGAGAATGCTCCCGAAATTGTCGTTAATGTTTATGAGAACGTATCTGAGGATCGTGTAAACAAGCATATTACCCCGTGCTTTGACGCCAACGGTGATCCGCAATATACCGATCCCGAGTTGAAGGTAAAACGTATCGGTGAAGTACACCTGCAGCTGCCTCCCAACACTCCGCAGGGAGCTCCCATTCGTGTTGTGTTCCGCTCAAGCACCATTGGCCTCGAAGTCACTGCAACCAATGTTGAAACGGGTGAATCCGCGAAGACCGTTATTGAGTCCGATGTTCTTTACTCGGAGGATGATCTCAAAAAAGCAAAGAGCCGCTTTGAGGGTATCCAGACCAGCGGTCAGATTTGACCACGCCGCGACTTGAAGCAAAAAGCCAGTATTGCATCTCTCGCAGGAAAGGTGCAATACTGGCTACCGCCCAAGCTGGTAATAGCTATAGAAAGATCAGGTATTGATGATGAAACAGACTTATGACTTTTTTACCTTGACAGGATTATCCTTTGATCCTCCTGATAAATCACAGAGGCGTGTAGAAAAAGCAATTTCTGAAGCTGTGTCCAAGATTTCAAGCAAACTTGGTCGTGAGACACAACAGCATTGCAGGGATGCTTTACAAGCACAAATCGATTTTTTAAATCAACAGTCTGCGCTTATCAATACTGCAGGTTGGGTAGAAGCATCAAAGCATTTTGCGACGATGGCAGAGCAGAGGAAACTGCGAGAGCAAGAACGCGTACAATTTGCGGCTTCCTTGTTAGTTCAAAACGGCATAACGTCGCTAAATGAAGGAGTCGTTCGGTCTTTTCGTCAAAAAACCGGTCTGTCAGCGGAGACTCTTAAACAGTCTTTTCTGCAATTGGGAATAGAATTATCTTCCGATGCTTTTTACAGTAGACTGCCAAAATTCCCCACATACGGCGAGAGAATTTTGATTGATCTCGATGAGCTTAGAGCGACAAAAGATCCGAATCCTAACGGACCCGATACATCCAGAGTCACAGACCTGTATGTTTTTGCTGCGTATCTTATGGATGATCTTGGGCATGCGGATCTTTATAAGAATCTCTCGACGAGCGAGTTGAAAACCATTTTTGACTTAGCTGCCAGAAAGTACAGTTGTCGCAATGACAATTTAGGAAAGCTGTGTGGCTCAATTTCAGCTTTGGCAAGTCACAATGTTTTCAACTCTGACGATAGCCGTAAAGGTTATGAGGCGTTGATGCTGTATCATCATGTCGCCCTTCAAAGCCTTTTTGACGCGCTCAAAATGCTTCCGAGCGGCATTCTCCTTCAACCGGATTTTGCCGAAAAATGTATTAAGCTGATTGGTGTGTTTTTTCCTGATTATGATACTGCGCTAAGCATCTACAATAAGGAAGGAAACCTCTCTGAGGTTCCTTATATTCCGCAAGATAATGCTGACGCCAGCGCGGATGTTTATTCCAAAGATAGAATCGTTGCTTCCAAATGCTCAAAATCAAGAGTCTATGGAATTGATTTAGGTGCCTCATATTCCTCCATTTCCACTCTTGACGATGACGGTCGTCCTAATGTCATTGTGAATTGGGAGGACGCGAGTGAAGTCCTTGCATCTGCCGTCTATTTCCCTCAAGGATCGGATCCAATCGTTGGAGAAGTTGCTAAAGATCAAAAGGACATTGAGCCCGAGAGGGTTGTTCAATTCGTAACGCGATATTTGGGCAAATCAGATGCACCAGTTTATGAGTTCGATGGGGTAAAGTATGATCCCGTTACTATTACGGCCCTGATTCTTTTAAAGATGAAATCATACGCCGAAGAACAGGGTCATGATGTCAGGGATGTTGTTATCTCCTGCCCTGTGTACTATGGATACGAGGAAAGAAATGCAATAAAACAGGCTGGGACGATAGCGGGTCTAAACGTCCTCAGCATTATTAACACAACCACAGCTGTTACTTTGTACTATCTGTCCGATGGGGAGATGGAAGAAGACAAAAGAATCTTGGTTTACGACCTTGGTGGAACAACATTCAATCTATCGCTGCTCGAACTGCAATTAGATGGCAATGGGAAACCAAGCCTTAAAGTTATTAAAACCGATGGTAATGAACAGCTTGGCGGCTGCGAATGGGATGCACGTTTGTTTGATTGCCTATTGCGGAAGTACGCATACGAGAACGGGTTAAATGATTCTGATTTGGATGATGAACTTCGGGCGACAATTGCGGCTTTGGTAGAGAAACTAAAAATAAAGCTTTCAGCACTCGAGAGAGTAAGCTGTTCTGTTCGTCACAGTGGCGACCGTACTCGATTGGAAGTTACCCGTGAAGAGTTTGAGGAACTTTCCCAAGATCTTGTTCATCAGACAATTGATTACGTCCACAAACTTCTTTCGGACGCAAATCTTAAGGCAAGTGATGTGGATACTGTTCTTCTTGTTGGTGGCTCTACTCGGATGCCTATGATTAGAAACGCTGTTGAAGCTGTCTTCCCCGGAAAAATCAGGGGTGAAGATTCAAATCTTGCGATCTCAAAGGGTGCGGCACTCTGCTCCAAACTTTTATAAGTATTTTATGAGGTACAAATAAATGGATAGGCCCAAAGTATTAAAAAGAACCATCACGCCCGAGATCAGGGCAAGTCGGGAACGCGATATGGAAACCGTTCTTGACAACTATCGTGAAAACCTGAGAGATCACGGAGTGACTGATGATGCGGCAATTGAACGATTTGTTTCTGAAGAACACAGTAAGATGCAGAAAGAATATGAAAGCCTTGATAACGGCGACTGTTCTTCAAACATCTATCACACCCCAACTGACTGGGAAGGTATTGCTTCTGAAATGAAAGAGCAGGAAGTAGAGCAGGAAGACGGGATGTCGATGTAACGACACGGAAGATCAAAGAATTTGAAGAGGTTATTATTTTATGAGTATATCAGTCGGAATTGATCTGGGAACTACGTTCTCTGCGGTGGCATACATTGACCCTAAAACAAAGCTTCCTCAAATCATTCCTAACAGCGAAGGCAGCAAACTCACTCCGTCAGTTATTCAGTTCCTTGATGGAGATGTGATTTTCGGAAGCGAGGCTGAGGATGCCTACAATGCCGGAGAAGAAGACTGCGTTGCTACGTTCAAAAGAGAAATGGGTGTAGACAAGCCATATTGTTATATTGATGGCAAGCCTTACACCTCCGAAGAGCTATCCGCAATGCTGTTGAAGCATCTTAAAGACGAAGCGGAAGCGACGATTGGAGAAGCCATCAAGGATGCAGTTATCACTGTTCCTGCATACTTTTATTCAAAGGAACGTGAAGCTACCATCCGCGCTGCAGAAACTGCCGGCCTCAAGGTAAAAAAGATTATTGATGAGCCGAATGCTGCGGCGATGGCTTATGGATTGAACCACTGGAGAGAGAACGCCAACATTCTCGTGTATGATCTTGGCGGTGGTACTTTTGACGTTACTCTTGTCCATATGGGAAAAGACGGCGTTCTATCTACAATTACCACCAGAGGCAACCATAAACTCGGCGGTCGTGACTGGGATGCGAGAATTGAAGACATTCTCGTCACAAGATTTGAAAGTGAGACCGGGCTTGATATTCGAGGAGACCGTGAATTGCTTTCTATCGTCAGCGGAATGTCGGAGGGCGTCAAAAAGCAATTATCTGCACAGAATATGCAGGCTACTAAGGCTTCTGCTTTGTTTCCAGGATATGGCAAGGCTACGGTTACCATAACGAAAGCCGAATTTGAAGAAAACACAGCTGATCTTCTTGATCGAACCGGCGCATTGTGCCTCGCCGTATTGGAAGAAGCAGGGTTGTCTCAGAAAGATGTTACGGACGTCCTTCTTGTTGGTGGTTCAACAAGGATGCCGCAGGTTCCCGCCTATCTTCAGAGACTGTTTAACAAGCGCCCACTGTCTCATGTCAATCCAGATGAGGCTGTAGCACTTGGTGCTGCCATTCAGTCATCAAAAGAGAACGAAGCCTATGCCGCACTGTCTGTTCAGGTTGTTGACGGCAAAAAAACAACTGACAGGACAAAGAGCGGTTTGAGTTCTCATGTTTCTGTTAGAGCAGAAAGAAAGCTGAGCAGTCTCAGCATGCTTACTCTCAGAGAAACTACCGCCCATGCAATGGGTGTAATCGCCATTAACGACGAGGGCAATCATTATTACAACGAGATTATTATCCCTGCTAACCATCCGCGCCCCGTTCGCGCTGCAAAAAAATTCAGATTCTACACTTCTCCCAGAACTGCTAATGAATTGGCTATTTATGTCCTCCAGGGAGACAGCGAGAATCCCTTGGATTGCCAAATTACGTACAAATATGTGGTGACCGGAATTAAGCACGTTAACAGAGGCGAGAAAATCGGAACGGTTATTCGGATTCAATACAGCTACGACGTGAATGGAGTTATTCATATTCAGGCACGTCAGGAAGACTCAACTGTTGACTTGCCAATACGGCGGGAAAACATCCCGGCGGATATCTCCAAGTTTGGTCAGCCTGTGACAAGTGATGATAAGGAGCAGGGCTTCAACGTGGGGCTTCAACTTGGTACCAGAAGCAGTCAAAGCCTTGTTCATAAGTATAAAGCAGTTACGTTCAGCAATGTTGAATGGGTAAAATACGATAACATTCAAACCCATCCAAGTGGCGCTGAATTCAACGAACCGACAGTTCATGTGATTGCCAATGAAGAAAACATCGAGTTCCATGGTTACAACATTAGTGAAATGAACGAAGGAGTTCGTTACACAATAGATCCATCTGATGACTTCGAGATAGAGTGTGACATCAATACCTCAACGATCAGCCCTCATCCGGGAGGATATTTGGAGATATCGCTTGGTCTGATTTCCGCACATCTTACCGAAAATGGCGGAGATATATTGATGGATGGGGTCAGCGTGGCCACCGTAGCCCCTCGCTTTCACTTGAAAATGTCGCTCACAAACGGAGGACAATATGAGGTGGAAATAGATAGGAGAGCGGTAGGAAGCAGATTCAAAGCTTCTAAAACCGACGTTGACGTTAGATTTGGATTCGTACATGAATCGCACTATTGCCATCTGCTCTCGCACGCCTATATTTCCGATATTTCGATGATGCAGGCAGTTGGACAGGAAGGCGACGACAATCCCGATACCGAAACATGGGACGATTGATGCAACGGGGCAAATGACAGTGAGGTAATACGGCATGGCAGACTTTGATGTGTTTGATATGGTTGGATTGGCCTTTGATCCGCCTGAAACCAATGCCAGACAGGTTAAAAAGAAAATAGATCAGAAAAAAGCTGAACTCGGTTCCACTCTTGGGCGTGAGACTCAACAGACGAATCGAGACGCTCTTCAAGCGCAAATTGATTATCTGGACGGTATTGCAATCCAAATTCTTTCTCCAGACGGGAAGAAACTGATTGATTCGGCGTTTAAACCGCTTGCAGATAGGAAGACTGCAGCGGAGTTAAGTTCACTCTCTGCTACTGTTGAACTACTTGCGATTACCGGAGAACATACCGTTACCGAAGCAACCATTCGTCATTATAAAAAAGAGAGCCGTCTTTCGGTTGAGCATGTAAAGAAGGCGTTCACCGACGCTGGATTTGAAATAATTGATAAAGACCCGCTTGCGGCTTTCCCGAAGTTTCCTACTAATGCGGATCGCATTTACTCCGAGCTTGCTGCCCTCAGAAGAACGAAAGATCCTAATCCGAATGGCGCGGATACCTCTGTTGTTGACGACCTTTATTCTTTTGCGGCCTATATATCTAACGATACGGAAAACATTGCTTTGTATAAGGCAATGGACACGAAAAAATTATGGGAAATATTTGACCCTGCCTCACGCAGATATTCTCAGCGAAACGATGACCTCGGCAAGTTGTGCGGCTCACTCTCAGCGGCGGCAAAAACATATGTGTTTAATTCAGACGAAAATCGGGCCGCCTACGAGAGACACCTACTATATCGTTCTGATGAACTTACGAAGCTGTTTTCCACAATGAAAAAAGTTCCGGAGGCAACATTACTGAGCTCAAAGTTCGCCGATCCGTGTATAAAAATCATTTGCAACTATTTTTCTGATTATGAGGTTGCTCTTGCAATTTATAACAAAGAAGCAGGATTTACGGATAATTACTATTGGCCGACGTCGTGGGTCTATACAATAAAATGCAGCTATTGTGGATCTGTAAGTGAGTTTGAATCCGAAGCAGACGCAATGAAGGCTAACTCCTGCAAGAACTGCCGCAAGCCGCTTTTTAAAAAATGCGACAAGTGCGGAAAGGCAATCCCGGTTTTCAAAGACTCCTGCCCCCACTGTGGGTATGTTTTCGCGAGCGCTGCTCTGTTCTCAAAGTTTTTCCAGCAGGCTGAAGCCGCATTCCGAAGGAGCGATTTTGATGCTGCCAGACAGTATCTGTTTCAGGCGCAGACGGCCGCTCCCGGAGAAAAGGCACGCATCGACCAACTTGCGAAGCAAATCGAAAAAGAAGAAGCCGTTCTTAAGGAACCTATAAGCAGACTGCGCCAGCTTATTGCTGAACGAAAGTTCAATACTGCAAAGACGGAATTGGGTTCAATTATCAGGAAATACCCCAATTTGAATGTCGTGGAGTTTGACCAGACAATAAACGGAGAACTTGCCAAAGCTGACAGACTTTTCTCCTCAGTAAGCAATAGTTCTGATTCTAAGAAAGCAGACATATGCATCATAATTCTGATGCAATGCGTTGATTATCCTCCGGCATTGTCGTTTCTCCGAGCTACTGCGCCGATACCCAGCAGTAACATATCCGTTGTGCCTGTATCAGGTACGGGGGTCATAAACGTAAGCTGGGGGCGTTCAACCGAACAGGGTGTCAGTTATCGGCTTGTCAGAAAAAAAGGAAAAGTTGCGCCGTCATCTGAAAATGACGGAGAAATACTTGCCGACAAGACTTCCGCAACGTCATTTACCGACGAGCACATAAAGCCTGGTCAGATATATACATATTCTGTCTTTACCGTAAGATGGGATGTGTATTCGTCGCCCATTTCCAAAACAGGGATGCTTTATGCAGACGTGAAGAATCTCCATGTTTCCCAACGAGAAATCGGAGTGCGGGTTACCTGGGATTCCCCCGACAATAGCCGTGGGGCAACTGTTGTGCGCATTTGCGACGGAAAGAACATCACTCTGACTGATGCGGCTCACGGCAGTTATGAAGATCCTGACACTAAATACGGAAAGACATATACCTACAGGGTGTTCGCCAATTACGATGGAAATAACAGCAGTCCGGGCGTTGAGAGCAGTACTATTACGCCTTTGCCGACAGTCGGTTCCTTCTCTATTCGAGCAACGCAAGTTCGGGATAATGTTTACAAAATTTCCTGGACTGTAAAACAATGCGGGATTGATCTTCGCGTTATGGTTAACGAAAAACTCTCCGTTGAAGCCAAGTCAGAAGACGGAGCGGCTCAAGCTACTTTGCCAAAGGAAACCTTCTGCAAGATAAGTGTCCTCGCATATTCCGGTGGAAAATGGATTAACAGTGAGAACAGTATAGAAGTTAATACCTATTCCTCCGTTGGAATAGATAAGAAAGCAACCAGCATGGAAGAAAGCATGATTTCTGGGCGTAATGGTATCAGCTATAGAATTGACTTGAAAATATACCTTTCCGTAAAAACGCCTTCCAATATTTCATCTTTCTATTACACGGTTAGAACCGCAAAATCAACTAACCGATGGGCAATATTGGAAGAGATTGGTAAATCCCCGGATATACAGAAAGTATCACTTGCTACATACCAGAAACAGGGCTTTATTCCTTATCAGGACTTCGTTCTGAACGAAACAGCATTCTTTATTTCCGTTTTTACCTGTTATTCCGCGGGCGGTAAGGAGATAGTATCTGAGCCACAGAAAATGAAGATCGATCGTCCTTTGAATGCTAATTTGTTTTGGTCCGTCTCCTATGGAATGTTCGACGGATTAAAACTGATGATTGAGCTTAGTGGAAACAAACCCATAGAGTATGTTCCTGAACTCTACCTTTGTGTTTGTGATACAGGTCAATTTATTGCTTCACAGGATGATAAGAATGCAGTGCTGGTTATGAAGGTACCATCCGTTGATTTGGATACTCCGGTAACCGAGTATCGTAAATCATATTCAGTAAAAACGGATATCCCCGCAAAGTATTTGAAGAAATGCAAGTATTTTCTCTTTGAGCAAGATACAACAAGCGGAGACAATATTATGCTTCGATGGAAGCAAGGATTCTCGGGAAAGGTATGAGGTGAAAAATATGGCGAAATTTACATGCCCCTTCTGTATTCGCGAGTACGACAAGAGCAAAGTTCTTTATGTTTGCCCTGACTGCGGGACTGAAACAACTCCCAGCAGATTTGCCCGTGAACCGATCAAATGCAAAAACTCCGCCTGCGGAGGATTAGCAACTTTGAGGAAGTGCCCTTCCTGTGGTGAAATAATCCCCAAGATGGCACTTGAAACGCCGAATCTACCGTTCAGCATTGTTGGAGTATCAAACTCCGGCAAAACCAACTACATAACGGTTATGTTGCATGAATTGGGCCGTTCATCCGGGTTGAGGCTTGCATTAGGCCATCAGACAAAAGCGACTCTGGATCATCAGAATACAAACTGCGATCTAATTTATGAGCAGCACACGATTCCCGAAGCAACCCGGGCTGGCGAAAGCATGCCTCAAATCTGGTATATTAAGAATCTACAGAAGAGACGTGGCAGTGAAGTTCCCACATATACTTTCACTATTTTTGACGGTGCGGGTGAAGATCATGAAAACAGTCTTGACCCGTCATCGACAGTTTGCAGGTACATCAACGCATCTAAGGCAATTATCCTAGCAATCGATCCGCTTGTTCTCCCAAATATCAGACGCGGAGGTGTAGTCGATGCCAATGTTATGAGCAATTCGCTGGGAGGTTCTGAAGGAAGCACTAAGAATGCGGAAGATGTCATCAACAGCGTTGCTGCTTATATTAAGGCAGCACGGGGCATTAAAACAACAAAGATGCTAGATATCCCCGTTGCGGTTGTTCTTACTAAATTCGATACGATTCTTAACCATCGTGCATTTGGCCCTCAGGCTCTGATTAAGAGCAGCAGTCTCACTGTGAGAAATGGCGTGGTTGATATGGCGGAAATCCAGCAGGTTGATTCCGAGATAAGAAACTGGCTTGAGCAAATCGGCGAGAGCGCTTTTATTGATGCCCTTGACTCCCATTTCAAGGAATACTATTTCTTTGGTGTTTCTAGCTACGGCGCACCGCCGAAGGATGCGTACACTTTACCCGATGAAATTAAGCCTCATCGCGTTCTCGACCCGATTCTTTGGCTGTTTAAACGAGCGAAGTTTATCGACTAACTCAGTAATCATACTATGGAATGGACAATTCGGCAAAGACAGGAGGTCATCAAATGTATTCTGAACTAATATACACGAGATGCGGTGAAGGAATTGATATTCTCAGAGGAAGAAACCCAATAAAGAACAGTGGGTTCAAGGTGTTTTCGTGCTCTGAAAATGTAACTGAAGCCGGCTTTACAGATCTCCCCTTTCTGTACGCTACAGCACAAAGCAAAGAGCCCTATGCAGACCCCAGTTTTATGGATGATGCATATCTTTTTGTTGCACCTGATTTTGGGGGGAAGTATCTATTGAATTTTCATCCTATACCTTTCGACAGAACCGCGACCGGGGATTATTCACACCGACCCGGCAACTTCATTAATCAGATTTTCATTGGTCAATTCGATGATATATATCCATATGAACTGTTTGGTAATGAGTCGGTATGGGATGCTCAAAAAAGAGGCGAGGCTTTCTATTACGAAAACTCACCCGCTCCGTTGGCGCAGCGGGATGATCTTGGAGAGACCATCGGCTACATCAACTTTGATGATATTGCTGCATTTGTTGCAGAAGGTCGTCGAGAAGCATTGATGGGCGCCATTGCATTCATCGTAGCTCAGTACAGTCTTCCGCTCGAAGAAAGAAAGTTTCTGGTAATCCGGGATGAAAACTCCAAATTAATTGAGCTTTGGATTGCTGCCATTGAAAGCGCTTTTTCACCGAGAATGTCTGCAGGACTATCTTTTGCAACACGGCTTGACAAATTTGCCAATGCCAACAAGTACACGGTTAATCTTTCAGGGCAGTATCAAACCCAAATCAACCTGCAAAGCCCCAATCAGAAACTTCGTTTCAGAGCAATGATAGTCGGAGTTGACGAACGGGATAGGACGAACGCTGCAGCTGCAAAGGCGCTTGCTAATTCTCCATATGTTGTTTTGGATGGAAAAACGAAGACCTTGTCGGTCAATGTTGATACATCAAACCCATACTACAGATATGTCACCACATACGATGAAGGGCATGAGTATCTGTGTCGGCAGTTTATGCAGATGGTTGATGTTGCGTCACCATCCGGAGATGTACTCAAGCTTTATTCTGCTTTCGTAAGCCTGTCAAGATACAGTTCGAGCAAGCAGCTGAAAGATTTGCTCGCCTCATTGAATGTATTAGGACAGTATCAATTAAAAAAGACATCTGACCTTGAACGGTTGTACAGAGAAATCAAACAGGATATTCCCAGGTTCTTGAAAGAAGATGTGGTTTCTTCTTTTGCCATTATGAGCTGGCTTGAACGCACCGCTGCTGTCGTTGGCGATGATTCGGTAAGAGAAACCTTTAAGGATGTTGTCTGCCGCTCGTATGCAGATAACATTTATATGAGGCCACAGTCAGAGTCTACGATAGATCTGCAAAACGCCATCAAAAAGAGTGCGTTTGCACAAAGTGCATATGACCATATTATTTTACGGACTACTGTTGAGGCTTATGCAAATGCAATTCATGCCTATAAGCCTGCGGATTGGGTATCCTTTACAGGGTTCTTCATTGAGGCATTGAAGGTTTATAGAGGTGCTTCTTTCCCCGAGTCGGTAAAAATACTTCTCCCTGATAGCATTAATGCATTGTATCAAGCAAGGGATGGGCAGAATGCAGTCCGGGTAGCCTCATTATATGCTGCGCTAAACCAGGGACAGACCATCGATATCATTCTTGCAGATGCAAGTTCAACCACAGATCAGAACTATATCGCTTTTCTCGTCCTATTGGTATGCAAAATCGCACCGGAAACGATTTCCACAGAAAGTGATCTGACACGGCTGTACAAGCAACTGCAACAGTTTAACCTGGACAGCCATTTCTCGGCGGTTCTTGCTTACAAAGCGCAAGCGCTGGTTCACACTCAGGATATGGAGAGATTTCTTGATTGGATTCAGTCTAACAGAGAATTGAAAAGTATCAATATGACCTCTGTAATCAGAATCTTTGACAAGAACATTGTTTTATCCGATAAAGCTGCAAAAAGTCTGGCATCCCGAATCCAGAGCTGCCGTGCGGAGAATGTTCCGTGTATTAACTCTGCTCATATCTACGCACTGGATGCCCTTGACGACCGAAAGCTAGCGAATGGGCTTATTCCTCTCCTTAACAGCATGATATCTCAGGGCTTTCCATCCATAAAGGATGCAGCGTATGCAGAACGCCTGGTAGGCAAGCTTTTTAGCGGTCGATTGCCGGAAGGAGCGTTTGTGACCGTTGTTTCGGCAGCCTCAAATTCCCCGTACTACTCAGCTTTGATTGCTGAAAAAGCTATGCAGTATATCGGGACAAGACAGGATTCAGTCATTGGCGAGGTCATTGATACGGCTGTTCAGACAAATAGCAGAAGTTTATTTGATGCTCTTGTCAATGCGTGTGCAAACATCAAACAATTTGACAAAGGAATGTCTGCCATCCGCGGAACACTTCGCTCCAAAGCAGCTCTGCAATACTTTGCGCTTATCGAAAAGGAAGCAAGGACTTTGCATGATCAAAAGAAGGAACAGTCCCTGTTTGGTCGTCTCTTCTCACGAGGATCGTTCAATGACTTTGATTCGGGAAAATGGGGTAAGAAATAGAATTGTAGGTGATTTTTTATGGAAGTAATCTTTTATCTGCTTCTTATAGCGCTCGTGGTATATCTGATCTATCTTTTGGTCAGATATGTAATACTGCCAATTGCCTCAGTCGTTGGGATAATCACCCTTGTGGTCAGTGCTGGTTACGGATTGATTGTGTCCTTGATCAGTTTTATCAAGTCATTTAAGGATAATCTTGATCCCTATGCAACCTATGTGGACAAACATACTGATGTTTCTGGTGGAGTCAGGAGGAACTATTGCTTTGGACCTGGGTTTCACCAAATTTCTGAGATCGTTAAAGATGCTTTTGAAAACCTCTCTGAATACCGAACCAAGTTGACCGCATGGAAAGATAAGGCTGTACAGCATAAATGGATCATTGACATGTGGATCTATTTGGGGTATGGTTTTGCGATTTTCTGCGCTCAAGTCCTGGGCTTCATTTGGGTCAGTGCTTTTTCCATCATTCTTGCTACGGCGATTATTATCGGGATGATTGTCTTCTTCCTCTTTTTTTCGATCCTGTGGCTGACTGACCGTATAGTTTTGATTTTGAAGTCCATTCACAGCCGATGCCCCAATTGCAAACGTAAATCTGTTATCCCTGTTTTTATTTGTCCAACCTGCGGTTTGGAGCACAAGAAGCTGGTTCCCGGTCCCTATGGTGTTTTTAAACGCAAATGCACCTGCGGAACCATGCTGTCTACCACGTTTATTGGTGGACGTTCCGGATATGAGGCGCATTGCCCTTTCTGTGGGACAGAACTTCTTTCCAGCAGTTCTCAGCAATATGGTATTCAGCTTGTAGGTGGCGTTGGAACCGGAAAAACTACCTTTCTGGCTGCGTTTTGGCATGAATACAAGGATTGGTTGAACCGTCGGCACGACCTTACCTTCGAGGAAACACCCGCAGATGCTTTTGCTGATCTTGAGGAATGGTTTAACACCGGAAAATCCGAATCCACTTTGGAAACTAATGCCAACATGTATAGCATCATTCATGCTATTGAGCAAAAGACGTCTGTTCAAATGACAATATACGATATTGCGGGTGAAGCATTTGATTTTGCTGGCAGTGACACACAGCAACAGCAGTTCAGGTATTGCGAAGGCTTTCTTCTTGTTATTGATCCAACAGCAACTCCGAGCTACGTATCCGATACGATTACAAACTTCATTAACTCACTGGACGAGGTAAAGGGAAAACATACCGCCAAAGCTGCTTCCGTGCCGGTCGCAGTGATAATTACAAAGTCTGACTTGCACAAGAAAGAGATTGGTCTACTTCGTATCAGAGCTACATATAAGCCTGCATCGGATTCAGAGATTCATCTTTCTTTGGCGGAGCACCAGAACGATATCTGTCGGACATTCCTCTATGACCACGGCTACGGGAATGCAATCAATCTGATAGAAGCGGAGTTCTCCAATATCAGATATTTTCCGGTCAGTGCAATGGGGCACACGACAGAGGAGGGTCAATATGAACCGTGGGGTGTCATGGAGCCTGTCTTCTGGCTAATGAGCAGCGATAACTGTCCTTTACGCAATTTTGCTCAGCAACAATAAACATTCGAGGAGGCAACTATGGAAAAGTTCGGCTTTGTTTTAGCGACCAAGATGCTCGTTGAGGGAAAGCGCAAAGTGCGCTATATGTATCATGAGGAAGCAACCAACCCGCAGGATAGCGGATGGAGGTTCTTCTGTGGTGATGAAGACGATGACTATGTTAACAACCCGGATAATATCGCAATTTACGACATTAATACCATTCTTGAAATCGACAGAAGTGTTTTGCCTTATCTGAATTGTTCAACAGGTATTGCTCTTGAAAGAGAGAATGAAAATGACACTTTCATCGTTTCAAGCAGTTTCAACGCAGACGGGGAGTGTAATTAATTATGGCACTCCATCGCCCATATATCCGCCAGGAAGTTAGAGAAGAAGTCGAGCGCAGAGCAGAAAAGAACGAAAAGGGACAGTTCCTTGACGCCAACACACATGAGCCAATAGAGGGTCAATATGATCTTGGTCATAAAGCCGGTCATGAGCACTGGCGAGAAGCCGAACAAGCTGAAGCCGAAGGCTTGACACAGGAAGAGTTTAACGACCGAATGAACAACCCGGATTATTACCAGATCGAAGATCCACACGAGAACAGATCTCATGCTCACGAGATGCCTGCGGACGAGCAGGGAGAAGAAAATGGCCAGTCCATGTGAGAAGCTGTGGTTTCCGATGCATAATAAGAACTAGCAATTATATGCAAAAACGGCTTTAACCTAATTTAGAAAAATGGAGGTGAGTTTGTGACTTCTCCGACGATACGAATTGCACACATGAATATCGTATTACGCCCATTTGACTATAATGATTATGTCTCGGCATTTGAAAATTGGACTTCTGATAGAAGAACGGCACAACATCTTTCGTGGAATCCTCATAAAAGCTGCAAGGATACAGAAAACCTCATTCGTCAGTGGATACATGAGTATGTACAAACAGAAAACTACAGATGGTGTATTGACTTTCACGGTGCATCGATAGGGTGCCTTGAGGTAAAGAGCGGGAAAAAAACACATGAAATATCCTACTGTTTGGGTTCGAAGTATTGGAATCAAGGAATAATGACATGCGCTTTACAGGAATGCCTCAATTACCTTTCCCAAAATAACATGACCGAGTTTATGGCCCTATGTTTAGATGCTAATGACAAATCCAAGCGCGTCCTAGAGAAAAATGGATTTGCTGTCACGGCAACAACACAACAAAATGGTAACACATATTTAGTCTACACCAAAAGCACAGTGTAAAACTAATAAACGAAAGACGGTGATAAAGTATGATTAATGCGCATGTCGGCTTGACATATGCGTGCAACATGAACTGCGAACATTGCTATGTAAAGGGAAAAAAACACAAAGCAGTTAAAACAAACTCGGATATTCTACTAAATAGGCTCGAGTGCCTTGGGACGTTTTATATTACATATACAATGGGAGAAACACTCCTTTGGAGCGGATTTTACGACTTTGCGCGCAAGGCAAACAAAAAGGGATTCTATCAAATTCTGTTATCTAATGGTTCAACAATTCAGTCCGAAGAAGTTGTCAGGAGACTGACGGCGGCTGGAATCAAAAAAGTAGGGATAAGCATTGACAGTTCAGAACCAAGCAAGCACGATAAAAATCGAAACTTTTCAGGGGCATACCAACTTGCCAATAATGCAATCCGGCTCTTGGCTGCTGAGCCACAAGTATGGTTGCAAGTTGCGATGACCATAGGAAACCACAATCTGTGCGAGGTTCCCCTGGTCATAGAAAATATGAAGATGTTAGGTGTAACATCCTTCAGTTTCCTGTGGCTACGTGAGAATGGCACTATAGCGCCTATTGATAATATTTACCAGTATGAAGAAATCATGAAAATGTTGATTTTAATGCATAATACTGGAGCAGTTGATATAAATGTGCATGATTACAGGATGAACTATATTGTCAACTCCTTATATACAGATGGACAAATAACCCAGGAGACAAGGCAAGATTTCTTAAATATGAATTCATGCCACGCTCTTTCAGACTTAATTCTGGTGGATCCTTCGGGAGATATGTATGCATGCAATTTTGCTGATAAACCATTTGCAAATATATACACGAGTGAATTGGAAGAAATTGCTGAATACAAGCTACTTACTCAGCCGTTATGTGGAGGACAAAAATGAGATATAATGAAAATTATGTTATAAAGAAGACCCTTTTGGGAAGATTATATTTGGCCAATCAGGAAACGGGTGATGTAGTTGATGTTAACCCAATCACTGTGGATATTCTTGAAACTATAAAGAAAGAGCAACCGACAAAGGAAGAACTTATTATGAAAATGTGTGCGGAATACGACGCTGCTGAATCGGAGATTCGTGCAGATATCGAGGAAATCCTTCAGGTACTCTCGGAATATAACATAGTATACTAGGTGAAGCAATGGATAAGATGCGGTATTCAAAGCTCATAAAGTTGGATCCGAACATACCAGTTTTTTTTCAACCGTGGTTTTTGGATGCAGTGAGTCCGAACTGTAACTGGGATGTGTGTGGCAACTACATTGACAGAAATAAATGGGGTGTACATCCGTATTTCTTGGAAAAGACTGACGGCATCAAGGCTGTCTGTGTTCCACCACTTACACAGTATATGGGCCCCTTTGTACATATTGATAATAGCATAAATAGTCCACGGCATTTTTCAGCTGAAGCTCTCATTTTGACAGGTTTACTCAATGAAATTCAGGAAAAGGGCAATTTTTACGCCCAAAAATGGGGGCCATGGCAGTCAAACTGGCTACCAGCCTATCACTGTAGGTTTAATCAATCATCGAGAATTACATTCTATGTTGATGGACACCAAGATTATTCTGTGGTTAAGGCAAATTACTCGTCGCAAGTTCGAAATAAGCTTCATAACAAAAATGGTATTGCAATTCGGGAAGAAACAGCTCCCTCTATCTTATATGATATGGCAGTAGAATCACTACGGAAAGTTGATAAGAAGCCTAAATATAGCTCTCAGGAGTTAGAAAGGTTAATAATCGCTTGTGTCAAAAATGAGGGGGGACGTCAATTAGTGGCTTACTCGGCCACTGGGCATCCTCTTGCATCAGTTCTGTTGTTAGAAGATAATCTTAACCTTTACTATTACATAGCCGGTGAATATGCACAATTCAGGGGACAAAATGCGCCTACGCTTCTTGTCGATGAATGTATTCAGATCGCATGTAAAAAAAGAAAGGGTTTTGATTTTACGGGATCAATGTTACCTAATGTTAGTAAGTTTTATCAGTCGTTTGGCGCACAAATTATTAATTATAATATGTTAACAAAGGATAACCGTAAGAATCAGAGTGATATATCGGTAGAAAACTTAAGCAAAAAGCTTCTATTCCGTTTCTAGGTGGCAACAATGAAAAACTCAACTCGCTACAAAATAGTTACTATTTTAAATAGGATTATCCCCAAAAACAAGCGAAAAATCTTCTTTTTCGATAGAGGACTGATTTCGTTTAACGAAATTGAACTGGCAAGGTATTTGGAGAATAACAACCCAGATCATGATTACAAGCTGGTATTTTGCACGAATTGTGTGGATAAGGCGAAGAGCTTATTTCCCAATAATGTTTTGGTTGTTCACTCTGACATTCGAGGTTTATATCATCAACTAACGTCTAAATATGTTTTTGTAGAGCAAAATGGGCATAAATGGGTTTGCGAGCCAACACCAAGGCAAAAAATAGTTCAACTTTGGCATGGTACTCCCATCAAGCGAGTAGGAAATCTAAACAACAGCCGGCCATGGTATAAATATGACGACGCATATAGTTTGGTATTGGCTACTTCAAATTACGCATGGCAAATAATGAAAGCGTGTTTTGATTACAATAATTCTAAAAGAATTATTTGCCCATATCCAAGATGCGATGCAATAGATCGCGGGCTAACTGAAGAACAAAAAATGGTGCTTACAGGATCTGCTGCGTCTAGAATTATACTTTGGTTACCCACATTTAGAACCGCGTATTATGAAGAGCACTCATGTGGCCGCGAAGATTTTCCAATACTCAGCGAAAGCAATGCTGAGATTCTGAATCACTTTCTTATAAAAAATAATTGTGTTTTGCTGATTAAATGCCATGCTTTGCAGAGGAAAATACCACTATTCTCAAACAAATATACTCATATTAAATTTATTCAAAACAGTGACCTGATAAATCAAGGGATAACACTGTATAACTTGATTGGTGAAAGTGATTGCTTGATATCCGATTATTCTTCTGTTATTTTTGACTACCTACTACACAATAGGCCAATGGTATTTACTGATAGTGACTTTGATAGCTACAAGAATCAACGTGGATTTATCAATGAAGAATTGTTTTACAACCTTCCTGGTGGAATGGCCTCAACAATGTCTGACTTAATAGATGCACTGAGCGAAGCATTGACAACTGATCCATACAAGGCAGAAAGAATGCAGTTAAATAGGAAAATGAATGCACAGGTGCCGAATAATTATTGCAGACAAGTGCTTTTATTAGTGGGGATTTTGAATGAGAAAGAGATATAAAATTGGCTTTACAGCGGGGGTTTTCGACCTGCTTCACGAAGGGCATTTGAATATTTTAAAGCGAGCAAAAGAGTATTGCGAAACCCTTGTCGTAGCCATAACTACTGATGATTTATGTAAAGAGCGCAAAGGGTGTTATCCCGCCATCCGTTTCAAAGACAGGTGTGACCAGGTCTTAAAAACTGGCTATGCGGATATCGTCGTTGCGCAAAGAAATATGGATAAGGTTTCCTTGTGCTTGTCATTAAATGTGAATGCTGTTTTTGTAGGCGATGATTGGAAAGGAACCGATGCTTGGATTTCTTTGGAGAGGCAACTGAGCGCTTGTAGTGTGGATGTCATTTACTTGACGAGAACTCCTGGCATTTCAAGCTCAGAACTCCGACAACAATGCAAAGGCATGTATTTACGATTTGATGATGAAAGGGATGGCTATACCCTCTTAAAATATGATGGTACAGATGACGTTATTAATGTTCCAAATCGACTTGGAGTGTACCCAATTTTGCAAATTGATAGTCAAGCATTCAGCTTTTGCAAGGCAAAAGAGATTTGCTGCGGAGATTGGATTGAGAAAATCGGCAATGAAGCATTTTGGAGTTGTACCAATCTTGAGAGCATCATTTTGCCGGAAAAACTACAGTCGCTGGGTAAAGCAGCATTTGCAAACTGTGTTAATCTAAAAAATGTTCACTTACCAGACGGAGTTATAACGCTGCCAAGCTATTTGTTTATGGGCTGCTGCTCATTAAAAAACATTATGTTCTCACAAAATATAGAAAGAATTTGCCCCAATGTATTTGACGTTGATAGCCCTTGCGTAGATAACATTTCAGGTGTTTATGTCGTTAACAATTGGGCGATAGGTGCAGCGAAAGGTTGTACAACGGTACGCATACCGCAAGGATGTATTGGTATAGCTGACGCTTCGTTTTTAGGAAACAGTGATATTGAAGTTATTTACATTCCTGAGTCCGTCCGAAAAATAGGGGCATTCTGCTTTGACGGCTCCAAACTTTGGGATAATTCTCAATCGGCGGGTATTGTGTACGCTGATCAATGGGCTGTGGGACTTGTTGATAACTCTCTTTCTGCGCATAGCCTCACATTGAGAAATGGAACCACAGGAATAGGCGATATGGCTTTTGCTTGCTGTAGAAATTTACATGAAATAAAGGGCCTTGAACTTGTTAGATACATTGGAATAAACGCATTTCGAGGATGCGTTCGCTTGGAGGTTGTAAAGTGCTAATTTCAGATATTGAACAAGATCCAATAGCGGCTTTGAAATATATGGAAAGAGTCGTCAATGATGGTCCTCCATCTGGCCTTAAATTCACGAATAATGTAAGCCTTGAGACAAATCCTTGGCTATGCGATAGAGTTGATATTGATTTGGCTTTATGTCCTCAGGATGCTGTGAAGATAATTGGAACTGAACAGACCATAATTAGCAAAATTCTCGGTTGCAGAGGTCTTTTTATTCATCCTGATTTCAAAAAAAGGTTTTCTAATAATACTCAAATAGAGCATATTTTAACGGGTTATCCAACTTCGAGTGCACGAACAATATGTGTTAGTTCGATTGGAAGCTATATTAAATTACATTACCCCGGAATCTTGGGCCGAGTTGATAAATCTCTTAGTGAACAAGATATTATTAATAGCGTAGATGTAACATCCTTGCTGAAGCGGGCCGTTGCTAGGGGAAAGGTCTCATCCTTACTTTCCTTTTTCCCAGAAGAGTCTGGGCGTGTCGGAATATTAGAGAACTCGATATTTTCGTTTACGGTAAGAGACATTCAGCCCTATGGAAAAGACAATACAGATATTTCCTACATTATTCCCGCATTTTCGCTCTACGGGCAAGACTACTTGGCACCTTATGATGATACATTGCTATCGCAACTCATTGAACAGAAAAAGGACGTAGGTATTCACTATACCGAACATCTTTTGATACCAATTATTGATTGCTATCTTTCACTCCTCTTTAATGAAGGACTGCAACATGAAATGCATTCTCAAAACTTCTTGCTTGGCTTTAACAAACGCTGGGAGCTGAGCGCAATAATTTTGAGGGATATTGAGTCGATTCAGAAAGACATGACTATAAGATCAGACCAGCAAATTGAAGAACCGGTCAATAGTTATCCGAATAGATGCCTTTGGAGAGGACAAATCAATTATGAGGAGAAACATAGTTTTATGTTTGATCATAAGATTTACGACTTTTTTATCAGCCCACTTTTGAACAAAATTGGGAAAGATGAAACCGAAAAAAGGAAATGCCTTTCCACAGTTTCTGCATTTGTCCAGGAAAAATATCACGATCAAATCCGAGAGTATTTTCCCAAGAATGGAAAGTGGTACAAGTTTGACGATGTTATTGTATCAAGAGCAGTAAAACGAAGACTCTTCTTAGAATGTGATAATCCTGTTTTAAGATGAAGAAGGGCGTAATTGGAATTCCTGTCGCCCGATTTAAATATGCTATGTTAATATTTGCAATATATAACATAAGAACACAGCGTGGGAGGTGAGAAAATGAAAAAAGGTTGGAAGAAGCCTGTTGCTGTACGCAAGACTAAGACCATGACTTGCTAATGGGCAAGGCACCTTAATACTTAGGAAAGGAGTGTCACGCAATGAAGAAGAATTGGAAGAAACCTGTCGCTGTACGCAAGACTAAGACCATGACCTGCTAATAGGCAAGGTATCTCAGTGCTTAGGAAAGGAGGAGCGTCGCATAATGAAGAAGAATTGGAAGAAGCCTGTCGCTGTACGTAAGAGCAAGACTATGACCTGCTAAAATAGTAGTTACTTCAAGAAACACGGCCATGCCTCGCGTGGCCGTGTTTCTATATAGTTACGCATAAGGTACATATTTGAAATTACTAAACAAGTCTGGATAATGTACAATAGATAAGGTACAATAACTTGCGCAAATTGAAATTTCTGTGACGATGATAAATCCCGGCTACCCAGCATAAGAGTATTTGGCATAGCATGTAACCTTTCTTTGACGCTCATACAAGCCACTTTCGATTTGATGAATGAGGACATTATGCGACCAGCCATTTTCAGCAGTCTTTTTGATATACCAAATCCGCTGTTCAGCGTCTTTGACCTTATCTAAAATAGCCGTATTGTGCGACCACGGAATTTGTGCAGACGCCGTCTGCCCAAATTCTTCGTCAGGGTAGGTCTCTGCAAACTTCGCCATATATTTTAGGTTCCGCACGGAATAGCCCTTGGCATTCGGAAAGGCAAGGCGAATATCTGCGGCGAGATTTTCAATAAACTTGCTGCCCCAAGTCTTATGCTCGTTTATGACCGTACCGATATGGTAGTAGAGCATAATTAATTCACGGTTCATACTGAGTGCCGCCTTATACTGCGCTCCTCTGATTTCACCCTTTATGGTTTCTATAATTTCGATATACTCATTGTTGTTCATCAACATTGTAGCCCCCTCCGTTTTCCTATTTCAAAAATCTGTTTTCATACTCCTGATGGTGCAGACAATAGCCCTGTGCGATTAGGGCATCCGTTTTCAGCGCAACGAGGTTCGTGTCCGAGTGCATCGCACTGGCGATTTGCTGTATATCATAGCCGTAACGGATATACTCGAGGATTTCCACGTCATCCAAGGACACCTGAGAAGCGAACACATTCGCTTCGTATTCCATCCGGCTCTCCTGCATATTGAAGATATTGAACTCTTTGAAGCCACCTGCTTTCACGGCTTCCTTTCGGTGCAGAACATCGTGTCCGATCTCGTGGAGCATAACGATGCCTTCCATCACCGGATGCAGATCATTTTTAATGAAGATAAATCGGTTGCGCATCAGAACCTTATAGGCTCCACGCTGCCGCTTGAAATCCACGGGGACGACTTCAATGCCAAGCTCACGAGCGATCCTGTGCGGATCTCTCGTGCCGAGCGTATCGACCAGCCTATTTGCCGTCTGTACGATCTCCAAAGTCTGAATATCCAAGAGCGAACACCCCCTTCTGCCTATTTTGGCAATTCTATTCTAACATAAGCTGTGTCCCATTTAATGGACACAATGAAATCAGTCCTTACGGTACTTCTTGGGCGTGAACTTCTTATTCTTCTCTTTGGCGATCCAATACGCATCCTGCAAAGCTTTCATCATCACATCCAAATCCTCATCGGCAATATTACCGCCGGCAAAAAGGCCGCTGACCTCATCAACCAGCGCCTGCGCCTGCTTTGCGCCCTTCGCACCGTACCTCTCTGCGGCGGAGAGGAGAAACTCCTCGTCCTCATTCAGAAAGTAGTTTTCTTCGGTATGAAACAACTCCGCCAGTTTGTGGTAGATGTCCCGTTTCCTCGGATAGCATTCGCCGGATTCATAGTTGGTGATCGTTCTGAGGGAGACTCCAAGAGCCTTCGCCAGTTCTTCCTGCTTCAAGCCTGCTTTTGTGCGGGCTTCTTTTAATTTCTCGCAAAACCTCATTGTACCGTCCTCCGTAGTGTTCAAAATATGTTAGAAATTAAATTGCTATTACCTGTTGACAAACGCAGATAAGCTGCATATAATATAGACACGCAATTAGACTGCGTATTTATATTACTCGAACTTGCGTGTCTTGTCAAGGGGTTTCGGAAAGATACTGCATTTTTGGGGGTGCCGAATATACACAATCGTGATTAGTATGCCCGTTCATACGGAAAAGGAGCAGTAATGGGAAGAAACAATACAAAAGCAGTAAAAGATATTGCAAAGATGTACGAGCAACCGGGTTTGGTGCAGAACGACACGTTCCACAAAACTATTGGTGAACATCTAACGCGATGTGACGTGGGCAACACTTTCGGGCTGCAACTGTAACCCTGAAAGCGTCAAGGAACTTAATGAGGTGATGTGTGTGACAAATGATAATTGGACACCTATACCGATGTATTGCTCCAACTGCGGAGAATTACTTTACGGTTATAGAAATGATGAGGGAAAAATCAAGTATGAGTGTAAAAGGTGCGGAACCGTAGCGGTTCGAGTCCAAAAAGGACGCCGACACGACAAGATTGACCTTTATGCCCCAGAAGGGCAACTCCGATACTATTGATCGGCTAAAAACTGAATATGGCAAAACGACGGAATGGTTGAGGTGAAACAGACTGCGTAATTCCATCTCCAGGTCACTTGCTTTGAACACTTCGGTTGGTTAAACCAAACTTGCTATGCAGATATGAGAGGCCACCGACAAGACAGTAAGCCATAGGCTTACCCTGTCTTGCCGGTGGCTTCTTTTTTTCGGCAAGAACAACCGACCAAGGGCTTCCGGCAGAGAAATCTCTGAAAGGAAGCCTTTTTCGATGCTAAATAAGTGGCTCTGCTATATCGCTGAATATCCGTGATCTCTGAATTTTTGACTTTCACCCAAATTCAAAAATTCAAAGGAGATCACACAATGGGAATCAATTTTGCATATGAGAGAAAGAAGTTTTCGGAAGCTCAGCAGAAGCTTCGGAAAGAGTACAAAGCTGCGGGGATGACAGATGAGCAGATTCTTGAGATGTATGAGTATGATCTGCATCAATTCAACAGGGATCTTGCCTACCAACGTCATACGCAGCGCTTGGGCATCCTTGAAGAGCCTGACATGGAGGAAGAGGGCCACAACCCTTTACTGCATAAATTTATTGATGCTCTGACTGTATATCAGCAGCCGACTGAGGATGCTAAACTCTGGTGGCTTGATGAGATCGAGGACGCTGATCTAATAAAAAGTCTAATGCGGCTTACGGCTGATGAACTCGATCTAATTGATATGCTTGCATTCGGCGGTTACTCACAACGGGAGATTAGCGAAAAAACCGAAAAAAGTCCCACTGCAATATGTCTGAAGCTGAAGACGATTCGAAAAAAGTTAAGAAAATCCGAATAAGGCTTAATTTTTTCCCTTTCTCGTGATCTACCACTTGAGGAGGTAAATCTCCTACAACTACAACGAGAAAGTGAGGAAACAAATTGTCGATGGATAGCAACTGCAAGGAAATGGAGATTTGCCTTTGTTCTAAATGCGCGAGTGCCTTTTACGATATTCCATCTTACAAAATCGTGAGGAAGGACCCGTATCAGGTTAACAAGGATCTCTGCACTTACTGCAACAGCCGCTTTGGTTATGACTTCCTGATCTCCAAGCGGGCAAATGTACAAAAGCCCGGAAAGCATGTAATTCGCACATTGGAAAGTGGGGTCGAAAATGAATAGCATTATAAATGAAAAGCGACTCTTTTCAGCCCTATGTACTGTGTGTTCCCTAAATGAGGTGGAATTATGCAGAATCTGATTTCGAGAAAAGACGCCGCTGAGATTTTGGGAATCAGCGTGAAAACGCTGGATCAAGCAAGGCTCAATGGCCTGATTGCCTATGTGCAGTTCGTTGACAACGGCTGTGTCTACTTCACGGAAACTGCGATTGATGAGTATATCGCAAAATGCACCCACAGGGCAAAGCCATCTGCGCCGACACGCTCCACGTATAGAAAGCGAAGGGGTGAATAAGAACAGGAGGACACTAAATGGCAAAACGGAAACCGCTCCTTCCGGACTACGGAACCGCGCAGATAAAGGGGAAAACCTATTTTAGAACCCGCATCAGTGATGACGAAGGAAATCGAATCTCATTGTATGCTGCTTCGCGTGAGGAGCTCTACGAAAAGGTCATGGAGGTTGAAAAACAGATTGAAAACAAGACCTTCCGGAGAAGCACCCCCACGGTAAGAGAATACTGTGAAAAGTGGCTTCTTATGAAATCAGCCAATGTTCGGGAAACTACGATGATTGACTACCGCTCCAAGGTAAAGAACCACATCATAAAACCGCTTGGCGATATGAAGATGGGAGATGTAACCGCAGACGATATTCGACTGGCAATCATACCGGCCTCGAAGCTTTCATCCTCTGTGTTTAAGTCAGTCAATGTTCTGTACAAATGCATTTTTCACTCTGCCCTTGAAAGCAAGGTAATCGACAAAGACCCCACGATCTATCTATCACCGGAAGGTGGTGGGGTTCCTCAAAAGGACCGAATTCCACTTACGGATGAGCAGGTTGAGAAGCTGCTCCAGGCAACGAAAGGGCTTCCTCCCTATCTTTTCGTCATGTTGGGGTTGTATGCAGGCCTCCGCAGAGAAGAGATCCTTGCCCTGAAATGGGACTCTGTCTACCTGGATTTGGACGCACCATATCTGACTGTTTGCAGAGCGTGGCATACGGAGAATAATCGGCCTGTTATCCTAACAGAGCTCAAGACGAATGCGGCAAAGAGGAGCATTCCACTTCCTCCACGACTTCTTGAGGCGCTCAAAGAGGCGAAGGAATCTTCTACATCAGATTATGTTATCGCCAATAAGGATGGACAACCTCTCACATATACGCAGTTCAAGCGCCTTTGGACCTATATCACAACGCGGACGGCGAAACCTCGTAAGGCCAGGAAGTTCGTTGGAGGAAAGTATGTGAAGTACACCATTTACCCCGTTCTGGGAGAAAAGGCGCGCAACAACGGCAAGGTAGTCTATAGCTTAGACTTTGAAGTGACACCACATCAGCTTCGGCATACCTACATCACAAATCTGATTTATGCGTCTGTAGATCCCAAGACAGTTCAATACCTTGCCGGCCATGAAAACAGCAAAATCACTATGGATATCTATGCCAAGGCAAAATATAACCGTCCTAAAGATGTTGCGCCTATGCTGGAGCATGTTTTTAATCAGTGGAACGAGACGACGAAGTGAGAGAACGGGGGCGGGCATTGCCTAAGCCCGCCCCCTTGATACAAGGAGGATTACAATGGCAAAGAAAAAAGTTATTCCGGAGTACAGCAAAGTCAAGAAGAACGGAACCGAGTATTACAGGACGAGAATCCTGGACGCAGACGGAAAGCAAGTTGATATCTACGGCAAAACATGTGAAGAGGTCTACGATAGAGCACAGGCTGCCTCCAGAGCGATAGCAGATGCTATTTTCCGCAAGAATAATCCGACTGTCAGAGAATACTGTGAGAAATGGCTTAAGATGAAATCGGCCACAGTCAGGCCGAACACCCTGGAAGGATACCGCAAGGTCATGGAAAAGCATATCATTGAGCCCATTGGAGATCGGTATATTGATGAAATCACGGCGGATGATTTGAAAATGCTTATGGTTCCTGTCTCGAAAATGTCTAATGGCCTCTATGGAATAGTTAATATGCTCCTGAAGTGCGTTTTCTATTCGGCAGTGGAGAGCAATGTAATCAAGGATAACCCCGCAGCGTGCATCAACCCGCGCGGCGGTAAGGCGAAGAAAGAGAAAGTGGCTCTCACAGATAAGCAGATCAGCACTTTGCTTGATACAATTAAAAACCTTCCCCCTTACCTGTTTGTAATGCTTGGACTGTATGCCGGTCTCAGGCGCGAAGAAATTTTAGGTCTGCAGTGGGACTGCGTACATATTGATGACGACATCCCCTATATTTCGGTTCGCAGAGCATGGAGATCGGTTAAAAATCGTCCTGAAGTGACAACTTCTCTGAAAACGCCTGCGGCAAAGAGAGACATCCCTATCCCACAGCTTCTTGTTGACTGCTTGAAGGCTGAAAAAGAAAAATCGCTTTCTGATTATGTAATCTCTGACTCAAATGGTGAGCCGCTGTCAGACTCTCAGTTCTGCAGACTATGGCACTACATTACAGCCCGCAGGGTTAAGGAAAGAAAGATCTATCGGTATATCAATGGCGAGAAAATCCATCACACCATTTCTCCTAAGCTTGGTGAGAGATGCAGAACGAACAAGAGCATCTACTATACTCTGGATTTTCATGTGACGCCGCATCTTCTCAGGCACACCTATATCACGAATCTGATTCATGAAGGCGTCGATCCAAAGACTGTTCAGTATTTGGCTGGGCACGAGAACAGCAAGGTGACTATGGACATTTACGCCAAGGTGAAGTACAATAAGCCTTGGGAACTGGCACCGGTGATAAACCAAGCTTTCAGCACAAATAGTGAAAAAGAATCGGCTTAATTGATGGGTTAACTTGTAGGGGAAAACAGCAAGGCAGAACGAAGAAACCCTTGAAAATACAGGGGAAAAGGCGAAAAACTGATTCAGTACGGCCTCAAAGCCGCTCGTCGCGCTCCGCAGTTCAGCAAGCGCTGATCTATCCGAATATCGTTTCCAAAGCCCGAGATCCGCTGGATCCCGGGCTTTTCTTTGTCCGCGCGGGAGCGGGCGATCGGATTTTTGCGCGCACTGGCTTGACAAACCGGGGCCGATGTGGCACATTATGCATGATTAGTTGTATCTAACTGCGTTTTGGGGGCACAAAACGCCCTGTTCCGGGGCAAATCTGAAAAGGAGTCAAGCCTTTTATGCCGGAATCACTGATATTCTGAAACTTCGCGTCCTACTCAGCTTCCTCAATGAAGATCCCAAAACCTGCACGGTCACGGGCCTTGCCGGTGTGCTCGGCGAGGGGAAGCAGAAGGTCAGCCGCATCTTCATGGCGCTCGAGCGCGAGGGCCTGCTCGACCGGAGCGACCCGCGCCGCCCCTGCCT
>ENA-ORNW01000153-ORNW01000153.1-human-gut-metagenome-genome-assembly--contig:-NODE-153-length-77159-cov-4.057364_pt1 | contig 77159 bp, 77 predicted proteins | sample MGYA00242121_ERZ509034 | MGnify/ENA primary metagenome ERZ509034 (study PRJEB26280, sample SAMEA2338689) | human gut metagenome | biome: human gut; feature: human-associated habitat; material: faeces... | reverse complement strand
CTTTTAATAAAGGATCCCAACTTGCTTGTAAATCATTTAAAGCATCTAATGTATGTGTATGTGTTGATGGAGTAAATGTACTTGGTTTTCCTGTTACTTCACCCCAAGCAGGCCAACGAGTTACATAATCACTTGGAGCAACTTTTAATAAAGGATCCCAACTTGCTTGTAAATCATTTAAAGCATCTAATGTATGATTATGTGCTGTTGGAGTAAATGTACTTGGTTTTCCAGTAATACTTCCCCATGCTATAGTTGTTGGAATATCTGTTTTCTTAGCTAATTCAGCACCATCAATTTTTACAGTATTTTTTGCTATATATAAACCAACAGCACCTTGCCAAGGATCTGCAGATGTTGCATAAGGTACAATACTAATTGAACCAGTACCATCACCTCCAGTATTATGACAACCAATTTGAGCTCCTGCATTACCACCAGGTCTCCATTGAATTACTCTTGTATAATTTGATGATGTATTTTGTTCTTGTAATATTGCTGCAGTATTTGCTAATGTTATATTACCAGTCATTTTACCTCCAGCTGTTGGTAAAGCTCCAATTTCAGCTAATGACCAATCAACATTAGCACTACCATTAACAGATTTTCCTGTATTACCAATTGTTAAAGTTCTTGCAGTACCCCAAAGAGCTGTTGTAATTGCAGCAGTACCATCAAAATTAGTACCATTAATTGCTCGAGCTGTTGTTAACTTATTTGCACTTGCTATTGTACCTGAAGATAATTGAGATTTAACCCAAGCAGTATTAGCTAAAAATTTCCAACCAGTTATATTTGTTCCAGTTGATGGAGCATATCCACGATATGCAATACCTGTACCATTAATATCATAAGCTATTTGAACTCCAAAATCACTATCCCAAAATAATGTATTTACAAATCCATTATTAATAATTAATCCACTAGTATCAGCTCCAGGTATATTCGTAGTATCTGTTGTAAATGAATCCCAACGACTTATCATTGAAGCATTTTGAGTAATATTTAAATTTGCAATTCGATTACCTTGAACATAATATCCAGCAGCTGAATGAACAACACCTTTTGAATATATACCATTTGTTGGAACTAATGAACCATCAGACCAAGTATTTGATACTAATAAACTACCAACATTTACATTACGAACTGTTGAAGTTCCTGCAGTAAGAGCTGGTCTTGAATTAACACTACTTTCATTATAATACCATCCAATATCATCAACAGTTCCAATTTGAACTCCAGCATTAAATTTAGTTAATCCTGTAACAGTACCACCAGTTAATGCTAAAGCTCCAATTTCAGCTAATGACCAATCAACATTAGTACTACCATTAAATGATTTTCCTGTATTACCAATTGTTAAAGTTCTTGCAGTTTGTAATGTTGTTGCTGTTGTTGCATTACCAGATAAAGCACCTGAAAATGTTGGAGCTGTTACAATACCTTTTACTTTTAAATTACCTGTTGATGAACTTAAAGCCATTTTTGGATCAGGATTTGCTCCAGCAATATTTGTACAAGAATCCCAAATCCAACCATAACCACCATTTTCTTCTATTGTACTTCGTCTTGCCCAAGAAGTTACATCACCAAATGTTGAAGCAACACCACCAGTTGATGCTAAACCAGCACCAGCACTTGTCATATATTCTACCCAAGTAACATAAGAAGTAGAATAAAATGAAATACCAACATTACCAACATTATTTAAATTTATACCTTTTGCTGCAATAAGTTTTCCCGTAAGCGGTTTACTTGTACCAGCACTTAATGGTAAATAATTTGAACCAATATTAGTACTTATATCACCAACTTTTTTATCAATTTCAGTTTTTGTATAAGTACCAATACCTCCTGGAGTAATATTTATAGTTCTTGCTGTAAGTCCATTATATGTTGGTTGCGCAGTACCATTAAGTTGAATTGTTAATGCTAAAATATTTGAAGCATCAAGTAATTTATAATCAGTACCATTTTTTCTATGTATCAAATCTGTAGCTCCAGACCTTATTAATGTTGTTCCAGCTTGTTTTGCAAGATATGTATAAGTAGCATCAACACCAAGAAGACTATTTCCTGATGTATCTCTAATATCTGAAGTACCCCAAGCACCAATTGTTATTGTTTTCGAAAATGTAACATCTTTCGTAACTGTTTGAGCACTACCACCAAGCATTAAATATCTTGTATCATGTAAATGATCAGCTCTTGCAGCAAGATTCGAAGTTCCAGTAATACCACCAAGTCCAGTTACAACTGTAGAACCTTGTGGTATTAAACCTTGAAATGATGTTCCCTTAATATTTTGAATATAACTAAAATCAGTTGATGTTAACAAACCATTATAATCTGCAGATGCTAATGGAACTCTATTAGAAGATATCAAATACCAACCAGTTGCAATTGGTGGATCTGTTGGATGCTCTGTTTGATTATGATAACGATAGTCTCCTGATGGTTTGCCTCCAGCAGTATCTTTTAACACACCATAAATATCACCATCTTTTAATCCAGAAGTTGGAAGGTCTGCATAAAAATTTACAGTACCTTTATAAGTACCTCCAAGAATTTGATCAGTTACATATTGTTGTACTTGAGCATAAGTAGTTGGATAAGTTCCAAGTTTTGTTCTTTCAGCATTTTTCATGAACAAGAAATCCGACGTTTCGATTAATTGTCCAGTTCTATGTGAATGGTCTCCTCTTGCCGCTAATTTAGATGAACCAATAACAGATGTTTTTTGTGTTGGTTCATTTACTTGAAATCCTGGAAATGTATATCCCCACCATTTTATATTATCTTTATCAGTAAAAGCTATTTTATTAAGAATTTTTTCTGCCATAACAAATAAATTATTTAAATATTTATTATTTTGATACTTGAGAAGAATAATAATTTATTCAATCAAGGTTCATACCATTTAATAGGATTTGGAGTACCACCACTATATGTTATTGTATAATTATCAAAATTAATTATTGTTGCATAATTTGTAAATCCAGTATGTTTATAAAGTGTTGAAATATTTATCGGTTCAATTACATCTGTATCTTTATCATATACAGCATCAATATAAACATCTTGTCCTGTTGTACTTACATTTGCAGGAATAAATATTTGTCCAGCTGCATCTTCACCTTTTTCAGGGAATAAAAATATACCTTCTTGTAATTGAGTTTTTCCAGTTGAATCAACAATTATTCTACCATTAGGAGTATCAATAAATTGTTGATCCATATCATACAATATATTATACATTCCTACTGAACCATCTTCAGCTGTCAATTCAAATAAGAAAGTACCTCCTTTATCAACTTTTGTTTCATAAAGATTATCAATATCTTCTTGTTTACCAAAATAACTTACAGCTTGAACTCCACCACCAGCAAGAACAATATATGAATTATCGTAATTATGTAATTTTACTCCAGTAAATGTAAGAAACCCATCAGTATCAATTGTCAATACAGTTTTTCTATCCGTATCAGAATTACCAAAACCAAATACAAAAGCATCCCCAAGATTTATATTAGCATTATAATAACCAAGTAAAACTACATTAGTTCCAATATTATTTTTTAATCCATTACCATAAATAATACCAGTTTCAGCATTTATATTATTACCAATCATTAAACTGTTTGCTAAAAATGATTTTGCTGAATTAATTATATTATGACCAATCAAAATAACATCTGAACTTATATTATAATTTTCAGTTCGTTTAACCAAATCAATACTTCCAGCAGTAATACTATAATTTGGTATATTATTTTCTGAATGAATATATGCTAATCCATTTAAAGTTTGATAACCTTTTGAAAGATTTCCAAGAGCAATTTTATTTAAAATATTCAGAGATACTAAATAACCATTATCAAGATTATCATTAAGTTTTGTATTGATATTACCATCGATACCAATATTTTGTATATCTATTGGTAACCATTTAGTTCCGTTATGTTTATAAACATGATTATCTGCAAGATTATAAACAACATTACCTTTACCTGATGCTGCTGAAAGTAATCCATTTGTTGGTACTAACCAAGTAGAATTACCAAGATCTTCAATAGCTTTATTCCAAGTAGCTATTTGAGCATCTGTAACAAATCTATGTTCACTATCTTCGATAATATCATCTTTAGCTTCATGAGTATGCTTTTGTTTTGCAAATGTATACCATTCAGTCCATGTACCATTTAAAAGATAACGTCTCCAAGAATTTAAATCAGTTTGATTTAAAACTGTTAATTCTTGATAAACTCCAATATTATCATTATTTACAATAAGATTAAATATCTTTTTATTTTCTTTTGTTGGATAATTAATAATACTTGATACATCTTCATTATTCCAACAATAATAATATCCTGATGTTTGAATATCATTCAGGTTGGTTCCATTCATTATTTGTTTTGGAAGAGTATAAGTATCTCCAGGAAGTATAAGATTAAATCTATGTTTTGTATTATATCCAAGAATACCTTCGAAAAATTCTATTTCATTAATACCTAAAAAATTAATAGTATTAATTGTTTCGGAAGTATAACCTGCTGGAATATACATATCGGTTTTATTGAATACGGAAAATTCAATATCAACTTCTCCAAGATCTTCTCCCATTAATTTAACATCAATAAATTTGATAATATTATTCTTATCATTTTTTGATGTTACGAAATTAAATTGTAATTTAATTTTTGATGGAATATCTTGATATAAATTTGTTACAAGAAAATGTGATTTCGGATCATTAACATCATTATTGTATATATCAAAATCTACTAAAAATCTTGCAAATGTATTTGTTTTTGATATTCTAAATTCAAAGAATCCCTTATAATAACTTGGATAATTTTTGGAATCAACTTGAGTAACTTTAACATTACCAATAGAAACAAATGCAGTATTTTCAACAACTTTTCTATAATAAACTTTTGAAAATAAACGATTTAATTTATATTGACCTGGACCATCTATAAAATGAGGTGTTCCGTTTTTAATAAAGTTGGTGTTGAACTCATTTGAACCATTTCCAAATTCCTCATATTGTGCTTCATAATTCAATGATTCATTACCAACTGTATTTTTGATTAAATCACCTTTAAGCATCAATTCGTTATCATCATTTTGTCCTGATGTAAACCAAAAAATTGCTTCAGTTGTACCACTAATAGCTATGGTAGAAGGTGTATCAAGATATATAAATTTATTACCTTTATAATCTTCGTTATAACTACCCAATAAAGTTACATTAGATAGTTCAAATTTTAATCGTTGATATGGGTATAAATTAACTGAATCATCAGCTAATTTAAATTGAAGCTTTGTTGAACCAACTGGATAATTACCTTGAAATGTAATACCAATTTTATTAGCTTTCAAATATTTTGCTGAACTTATAAAATCCATATTTTGAGTATTTTTATATTAACATTACGATAAACTTTCTTCAGAAATTATATTAACATCGAAGAATAATTTAACTGGTTTATAATCAATTCCAGCTATATTAAAATCACCACATAAAATTGGTAATTCATTTTCATGTTTTATTATATATTCTGTTTCATATTGTCTTGAATTTTGTAATTTTTGTGTTTCAATTTTTTGAGAGAATAATGTATATGAAAACTTAATATTATTAGCTTTCATGAAATCATTAAATATAACATCAAAATTTGAAACATAAAACTTATCATACAAAAACTTGGAAAATTCCTTATATATCAAAATTTGAATCAATTCATTATAACTATTCATATCAGATACATTTTCAAATGTTATCTGTATAGCATATTTATTGATAACACTTGGATGTAATATATGACTTGATAAACAATATTCATATTCTTCGATAAGTTTATCGAGGTTTTGTTTATCTTCCTGACTTAAAATATATGTTTGATTCTGAATTATTGATTTATATTGTTGAATAACTCCGATTCCAAGATTTTCATTTACAGATTGTTTCTTAGATAAATATATATGATTTATGGTTTTTCTTTCTTCTGATACAAAAACATTTTGAAGTAAAAGTGTACTAAATTTATTGATGAAATCTCTATAAGTTATTGAATCATATAATAAATTTTGTCCGTGATTATATCCAATTGCAGCTCGTAATGAATTTTCATCAGTACCATTACTACCATATCTAAATCCGGTTAAATTAAATATTTCTATTTCATCATCTTCTGGAACTATTTCAACAGAATTTGAATCAATAATATCATTAGTTTCAAAACTTGCTTTATTAGAAATATTTCCAAGTTCACCACATGTTACTTTATAAATTACTTGAACTTGGTCATTTATTGAAGTTCCCTTAATATAAAGAATAATTGGCTTTTGTGGATTATTGGAATATTTTACAATAAATTGTTTGTTATCATTAACATTCTCATTATCATAAAACGATTTAAGTTCAACAAACTCTTTATCATTTACTGATACTGTTATTGAACCATTAGCAACATCATTACTATTAATATAAAATCTTTCAATATATGCTCCAGTTGATACAAAAGAAGTTTGAACAACTTCACCTTCAACTATTGGAATATTTTGAGTATTTGAATCAAGTCTTAATGTTTTATCAGAATTAAAATAATAATTTATTCCAGTTTCTTTATTTTTAAATACAGAATATGGAGGTAAATATAATGGATAACCAACTCGATTAAATAACTTCGGTTTAATAGTGAGTTGAATTATTCCATTTGCAGGTATTTTTAGTATTGGTTCATATCCGTTATGAGCAGCATGATTTCTTAAACTTGATAAATAATTAGCTGTTAACATATTGGATTCTCTTTTACGAATCTTTAAGAAATACTCCAATTGTGTAAACATTGCTTCAATACCATTAAACATTTGCCAAAATATATTGGTTTGTTTTTGTGGTATTCTGTCAGAAATAAATTTCTGTAATATTTTACGTATTGATGATGCCATATTTTTAATATTAACCTACCAAAAATTTATTTATAAATTCTTTATTATTTTCAGTATCATATACTTTTACTAATATATATACTAAATCTTTATTATCAATTTTTAAAAATTCAACATCACATGTATGAACAAATTCACTTGCGTGTTGACAATTACGAGAAATAAAAGTTGTTATTTCTTCCTTAATCTGATTGATAGTTATATATCGATTAAATAAATATTTCTTTAAATTGATAGAACTATTTATTCCCCAAATTTCACCTAAATTTATTTTAACTGCAAGTTCTATTTCCTGAAAAAATAAATGTAAAGGATTTGTTATTAAATTATCCAATATTTGTTCAGGTTCACCAGCATGTAAATTTAAATCTATATATTCTTCTGACATATTGTTTCTTTTTGGTTTCCAAAAATTCTTGTTTTTGATACAAAAAGTGTTATTTTTGGAAATATTAATAATCAAAAATTTAAAGCAAATTTTAAAAGTTGACTTGATTTTAAGCCTTTTATATAGAATGCACTTTCTTCCATTTTACTAATTTTGAGTTAAATTTTTTCCAAAAACAGTCTTTTTTGCAAACCAATGTTAATAATCGGACCTCAACACTAATATTTTACTAAATTTTATCATAATTCATTGGAAATTTTAGCATTTAATGTTTTGGAATTGAGTATATTTCAAATCTGTCTGCATTTAACTATTTTTAATATTATTATTAAATTATTATATAAAATCTCCCTAAGCAATTTACTTTATAGGTTTGGATTATATATCGGTTCTTCTCTCATTTTTCTTTCTAAAAAGGAATTTAATCTCGATAATGTCTCTGAAAATGTATTCCAATGACTATGTTCTTGTAATTCATAAACAAGAAGTTTAGTTGCATCATTATTTACAGTTTTCAGATTAAGTTTAAATTGATAACCAATACTTCTTGTATCATTTGTTTTTTGAGTGAAAGTTGGTAAATCAAAATAAGTAATTTTATTATCAAAATTATTAATAAAGTTTATTCCATGAAGTTTATCAACCCCTTCAGCATCACGATAAAATAATAAGAAACAATTGAAATCAAAACTTTCATTTACAACATTTTCTTCATAAGTTATTTTTTCAAAATCAATAACTTCTTTCATTTCAGGATCAAATATAAATTGCATATTTCCATTATCAAATAATCCTTCAGGAAATTCAGCTTGATATAAACTTGGAAATTCTGTAATCTCTTTTGTTACTAAATTGAGTTTAGCACACTTATTTGGTATTTGACAAACTATTTCAGCCCAACCATTATTATTACCAATTTCAACAAAATTAGATATTGTCACCTTGTTAATGAAAGTTGTTGCTTCTCTTATTTGTTGATAACTAAGACCACATTTATTTAAAAACTTATAAAAAGCAATTTCAGTAATATATGGATTTTCAATATCTTGTCTAATAATGTTTTCCATATATTGTTCAATTCCTTTTGGTATAGTTGTATTTGGGTTTGTATCAGTTATACCAACAGAAGATAAATCAATATAAAAATCCGGATTTTTGTATTGAGGTAAATTTAAAGCTACCATCTTTGAAAAATAATAGTAATCATTTTTCGATTCAGCTTTATCAAAATCATATAATGCTTTTGTAAAACAAATATATGTTGATTGGTCTGAAATTAGTGGACTTAAATTAGGTAAATTTGGTTGATAATCCATATCAGTTATTTTTTGAAAATTATTATCGAAAATTTTATTATATAAATATTCAAATATATATATTGATTGAAATAATAATAAAATTTTGAAATTATATGGCTGAGATAAATCAGAAAATAGTTAATTCATTATCTATTCAAACAGAACAAGATAGGAATCAACAAAATAATACAGCTGGTATTCAATTAAAAAAACGTGATTTTAAAACATCCGAAATACGAGCTTATAATGCTCCATATTGTGATCCATTAATTTTATGTTTTAAATGGATAATTGATTATAGTAAACCTTATGGTTTATTTGCTGATGAACAATATAAAGATTCGGCACTTGCATATCTTAAAAGAATTGGAGAAAATGAAAGATATGAAATGCTTAAAAAATGGATAACTAATTTTCAAACTTTTATTAAAGACTTTGATTTTTTGATTTTACAAGTAGATGGACTTGAAAATATATTAAATCAAATACCTGGAAATATGTTTGGTCAAGATTCCGATAAACTTAACTTTACAATAAGGGAAACATCAGATATTTTGATTCAAAGTTTAATAACATTCTATCGTCATATATGGTATGATAATGTTAGACGTGTTGAAGTATTACCAGCAAATTTAAGAAGATTTGATTGTAGTGTTTTGGTATTTTCAGGTGGTTATTATAATATGTGTTTATATGATGGGGATAGTAAAGCTCAACAACAATTAAGCAATAATCCAAAAGGAACAAATATCGAAACAATGATATTTCCTACTATACGAAAATTATCTGATAATTTCTTTTCACAACAAACTATAAAAGAATTTAATCATGTAATGTTTGAACTTGGAGATTGTATGATTGATAATGAAGAAAGTGGTAAAAACTTTGTATCAACAGTTTCCAATGAAATGAATGGTGATTATGTCAAAAATAATATTTCTATAAAATATCGTTTTGCTTATTATGGTGGACAATTTAATAATAGTTTTGGCAATATAAATGTTGCTGAAGACCTTGCTTATGTATCGGCATTAAATAGAGCTAATAATGTTAGTGATGGTAAATATCTTGATAAATTAAAAGAATCATTAACGAAAGGATTAGTTTCAGATGTTAAAAATGCTGCAATAACCAAATATAACAATACAGTTCAACGATTATTTTCAACATCATCACCTATTGGTAATGCTCTTGCTACTGTAACAGACCCAAATCTTGTTAGAAGAATGGTTAAAAATACTGTTGATTTGGGATTAAATAAAATTGAAAATAAAGTTAACCAAGTCATTGGAAATGTTAATCAAATGTTTATGAGAAACTTTTCCGATAATTTAGTGGGATTTCTCCGTCAAACAAGAGGACAAGATAATAACAATATATTATCTGGTAAAGCATATCCAGCAAATAACAATACACCATTAAATTTTACACAAGAAGGTAAATTAAATGTTGATACTGGAATTAAAATAACTCAAGGAATAAATATATATAAACGTCGAGGATTTTAATATGGAATCAAATATATATTTTGGTAAAGTTGTAAATGTTGAAGATTCAGAATTTATTTGTAGATGCCAAGTAACAATTGTTGGTTATACAGATGAATTACCTGTTGAAGATCTTCCATGGTATTATTCATGGTATGGTAGAAATTATTTACCTGAAGTTGATGATGAAGTTGCTGTCATAATATTTGATATGAATTTCTCAGTAGGTTTTTATGGAAGGAAATTAGATATTGCTGATGCTGGAGTTGAAGAAGGAGATTATGTTAATTATCTTGAAATATTCAAAAGAAATTGTGATGGTGATGATGTTCAATTAACATACAAAAAATCTACTGGAATTGAGTTTATCAATAAAGAAGGTAAAGCTCAAATCGAAATAGATAAAATATCTTTGTTTGCGAAAGCTAACAGTATTGTAATGACTGAAGATAGAATTGATATTGGTAATAAAGGTTTGGAAGCTTCTTTAATGGGGGATAAATCTGTTAAGGAACTCCATGATATTATTAAGCATCAAGCAAATATAATTAATCAAATGTATATTGGATTTCAAAAAATTATTGCTGGTTGCACTAATCCTTTTACAATATCTATTGCAAATCAACTTGCATCACATCTTCCAACTCAAACACAATTGATGTCTGAAAATATTCAGGTAGATATGGCTGCTGATAAGATACAATCAAAAATGGTATTTATTAATGAATAAAGAATTATGGAACTATCGAAATATATTTTAAATTCAAGAAAAGATAATGAAATTGTTAATGAATTTTTGAAAAGATTTTCATATAAATATGATATTAAAAAATCATTTGAAAAAGATATATTTTCTGAAATATCATTTAAAACTTTCTTGAAAGAACATAATGATGGTGAATTTGAATATGTTTTTATTTATGGTATTAAATCACCTTCTGATAAATGTTTAGCAATACTTGGTAGAAAGAAAGAAAATAATATGGAAGAAGATGAAGAATTTGATACTCATCTTTTATATTCTGTTCCACAAATTACTGATAAAAAATATTTATTAACTTTATTGAAAAACTCTAAACCAAATACTTATAGAATAATTGTTTTATCTTTATTTAAATGTATAGAAAAAGAAAATAAACCAAAATATAGAGATTCACAAAAATATTATTTTGAAAAGAAAAAACGAGAAAGATATGAAAAAGCTTCTCAAATAAATTATTTAAAAATTATTGATAAAATATTTGGTAATACTAAAATTGATTATTCCAAAATTGACAATAAAGAATATTTAGGTAATTTATTGAAAACTTCTTATATTAAAATTTATGAAGAACTTTCATCAATAAATTATCTAAAAGAATTAATTTCTGTTTCAGATATAAAATTTAATGATTTCGAATATGATTTACAAAGAAATAAATTATATCTCGATTTTAAATTAATATATAAATATATTGAAGATAATAATCCAATAATTGAAAAATACAATAATTTGTTACCCGAAGTAAGAAGTTTTAAAATCAAATCAATAACAGACAAAGATAAAATAAAACAAATTATTTTTGAAGTAACATTTATAAAATCATTATTGGGATTTGTAACATTATTTTCGAGATTGTTTTTAAACCAAGATATTAAATATAATCTTATCAATCTTTATAATAATAGAATACCTGATAATTTATTTTCATTTTTACCACATATAAAAATATTCAGAAATTTATTGAACTAAATATATGGCTGAAATTCAACAAATATTACCTCTTCGATTATATAACATAGATAATCAAATAATTCCAATATTATCTGTATCAAATAGTTATACTTATTTTATTAGGTGTTATCGAAATTTTTCAATAAAAGTTCTTGCAGGTAAATGTACAATATATTCTGTAACACTTGATGTTATCAATGGAATACCAACACCAATTGTAAATGAAGGTCAAGAATTTTCAGATAACAAAGTAAATACAAGTTATACTTTATTACTTGAATCTGATGCTATTATAGAATGTGATGGAATTATTTATCAAATAAAATTATTACCTGATAATGAAATAACTGAAGAGAATCAACATTATCCAGATTTATTATATAATTATGATTTACCAACATTTGAAGAACTTGAACCAGCAATATTAGATGGTTCTAAACGAGAATTAGTGAAAAGATTACTTCTTGATTTTAGAAGTATTGTTTCTCGTAAAGGTACCATATTATCTATCGAAAAGTTCTTTAATTTTCTTGGATTAAATTCTGAGTATCTTCATGTTTGGGAAGAATATCTTCATGAAAATAAAGATGGTAGCATTACAAAAACGATTCAACCCAATAAAGAAACAGATTATAAATCTGGAGATTATCATGTATTATTTGATAATTGGGATGAACCAGTAAATGATAGAGGGTATAAAGAATTGGATGAACATAATCTTCCAATAAGAAAAATTAATATCCAAGATTTTGATGCTTTCTTTAAAGCTCTTGTTCATGCTATTGCTTTAGCTGATAGATACTTTACATTACAAGAACAAGACATATCATTTTTTGGAATTGGATTTTCAGCGAATCTTCCAAAATATTTTGGAATAACTGGAAATATGTCTGAAATTTGGGAACAAGATGTTTATAATTTTCGAAAGAATTTATCTATAAATATTCGTAATTTTTTTAATCAAACTAATTTTGATTACATAGTAAAAAACACACTCCAATATAAACGAGATATTTATAGAACTGAAATAAAAATTTTTACTGAAGAAGAAACAGTAATTGAAAAAGATTTATATTGGATTATTCGAGAATTTTATGATGATGAAGAAATTCCAGCAGATTATGATTTAAAAAAAATTAAAAGATGTTTTGGTAAAGTTCTTCAAATTGATTTAAATTGTCGAAATTGTTATTATGAAATTTTTATCGAAAATACTTTAAATCCGTTTATATCAATTAAGAAAGATAAAACATTTTCAGTTATTGATAATGAACATTTGGAATTTGTTACTGCAACAAATGGTGAATATCGTATAACAATTGATATTTACGATAAATTTAATAATCGAGAAAGATTTGTATATTATTATGAATTAGCTTATGATATTTTGCATGTGGATTTTGAAACATTTAATTCAGTAAAAATATTAGATAAACCAAATAATGGATTAACTCAAGATATTGAAAGTCCAGGAATTGTATTACTTCCAGAAAATATTTATCAATACATAATTCCTATTAATAATATTCCAGATAATTTAACAGATTATTATATTTCTGAAAATGCTAAAATACCAAATTTACGTTATCTTAGAGTAAATGAACGTTATGAATTATTAGAAACAAATCAAAATATTTTATTAGATGATTTTTCAGAAACATTAATAACTAAATTTGTCGATAATTGGTTAGATATTTATACTATAAAATTGGATGATACTCTTAAGAATAAAAAATTGGTATTAAGAATATTTGATGCTAATGATTGTAAGTGGAAGTTTATCAATTATGATGAAATATTATATTACAAAGAAACTTTCGATAATCTCTTTGTAACTATTATGGACGTCATAGAAAATCATGAAGATTTAACTCAAGAGAAAGTTCCTTATGTTTTTATAACAACTACTGAAACATCATTAGATATTAAGAAAATATTTGATTTTTGTTTTATTGAACCTATTGGAAACTATACTCAAGAAAATATACTAACATTTCCAAATATTTATGAATTAGATGAAGATTATCTAACTTATACAAGAATACCTGTTAATTATGATTTTCAATTATTTACAAGAAAATCTAAATTGTTACAGGATTTTAAATATTATGTTTCGAATAAAATACAACAAGACGAACCTCAAGTAATTCTTGGTCCAATAATTGAATCTGTATTTCCAAGATTGATTAACATTGAAAAAGCTGGAGATATTCAAGTATTTTATTTAAAACTTGGAGATATTATTACCTGTAGATGTAATGATAATTATTTGGTAAATTATGTTAATGTTGTATGGAAAATATATAATTCGTTTACAAATGAGTTAATATACGAAACAAATGATTTAACATTAAAATATCGAATTGATGAAAATACATGTTACGATATTGAATTAGAATATATTATTGAAGGACTTACACATAAAATTCGAAAGAAATCATTGTTTAGTAGTTTTGATGTTGTATTATAATTGAATTGATAATAATAAATAATAATTTATGATTAATGATAATTTTTTGATAATTGGATTAGACCTGTCTTTAAATAGTTCAGGAATTTCCATTGGATATTTTGAAAATATGAACTCTAAAAAATTAGAGTTATATAGAGTTGTTTTTGATGATAATAAAACCGTAAATGAAAAGCAACTAAAACCAATAATAAATGTTAATCAAATAAAATATAAATTACCAATAAATATTTCAAGTTCAGAATTAATTATATCTTCTGAAGACCAAAATTCAAAAGAACAAAATGAAGCAACAATTAAAGCAATTATTGCTTCTGAAAAAATTCGTAAAGTTGTTATATCAGCAATAAAACGTTATCAAGTTAAAAATGTATATTTTGCTATTGAAGGATTTATTATGCCTTCATTTGGTGGTCAAAATCAATTAAAACAAATTGCTGGACTTATTCAAATTCAAGGATTTGTTCGTAAATTTATTATAGAATTATCTGTAAGTAATCTTTTGAATTTAAATGATACAAAACTTCTGATAATAACACCAAAAGAAAATAAAAAGATATTTTCAAATAATGGTAATGCTGATAAAGATAAAATGCTTGAAACATTTTATTCTAAACATAATGGAGAAGAACTTTTACCAAATGGGAAATCAAAAGGTTTAAAAATTGATGATATTGTTGATGCTTATTCTTTGATGTATTCAGCATATTCAAAATTGATAAATTATTCTCCAGTTAAAGAAAAAGAATTAATACCAATATTATAATGTAATAATCATATGATAATAATTGAAAATGAATCTCTTAAAACAATAATCAGTCAAATTAATGCTGAATTAATTGATTTTGAAGATTATTCCAAATTAAGAATAATCAGTAAAAATAAACCAAATGTTGTTATTATTCTTGCTGAATCTGATTTAACAGGAACATTAGCAGAATATGTAAAAAATCCTGATTTCAATATAAATTTAGATAATTTAGAAATTGAAACAACAACATTTGATTATATAGTTTTAACTGTTGTTATGGAAGGAAATAAATATATTTTGAAAAATATTCCATTGTTTGAATTAATTATTGCTTCTGAAAATTTATTAACAGATAATACAGGTATTCATTTAATGAATAAATCTGATAAATCAAGTTTTAATTTAGAATCAAAAGAATGGAATTTAATTGGAATTGAATAAGTTATGGATTCTATAAATAAATCACCAATATTATTAAAAGGTTATTCATGTTCAAATGTGTATAAATCAATACATAATCAAATTGGAGCAAGAAATTTTTTCTTTATGACTTTAAAGGAACTTGAAGAATATTGGAATGAAATGGATGAAAAAATAGAAAGAAATAAATCCAATAAATATAAAGTAAAGGAAATAGATTCTTGTGAATTTTTATCAGAAGAAGATTAATTTAAATATTTTAATATGAAAAAAATACCTGTAATTTTTGAAAATATTTCTGATAAAGGAAATTTTGTTGTTAAACAAAATAATGTTCCTTTACAATCAGGGGCTTTAATTGATGAAAATTCTGAAATAGAAATTAATGTAACACCAATTGAAGGATATGATTATAAAGTTATAATTGATAATTCAGAAAGTGTTAATACAAAAATAGTTGCTACTGAACCAATTTATGCTTATTCTAATGACGTTGAAGCTCCAATGCCTGGTGAACCTGAACCACAACCTGAACCAGTTCAACCAAAAATGTTTATTAATGCTTTAAATACTGTAAAAGAAGATACAAATTTTGATATTGAACTTGATTTGTTTCCAGCAGATTTTGGTAATGAACTTTGTGTTATTCATGGCCATGTAGATGTTATTTCAGGAACAAAACTTACTGTAGATGGTCAAGAAATAACTATTGAAAATAATGGTGAATTTACAATTGGTTCTACATCAGGAACAAAACTTTCTGAAATAGGTAATAAAATAATTAAAACAGTTGTTGCTATTGTTGGAACAGTTAAATTTAAATTTGAATTGCTTAAAGCTTCTGATTTAACAATTATGTCATCTATTGAAAAATCAATATCAGTTGTTAAGAATGATCAAAAGATATTACCTGAATTAGTTCTTAATTTTCCTGATGATATTACGGTTGATGAAGAATTTGATTTCAATATACAAACAATACCTAATGATGATGAACATGAAATAGTTCTTGTTCGTGGTATCATTAATAATTATCAAAATGTTGAAGTTAAATATTTGAATGTTACTTCAGGTAATTATGAAATAATGTCTTATGAATCTGATGGTACATTTATTTTTGGACCTAAAGCTACAGGATTCCCATTACAAGATTTAACCAGTTTATTTAAATCAACAATTAAAGAAACTGGAAATTATACAATGAAAATTGAATTGTATAAATTTTCTGATGGTGAAATTCTTGCAACAATTTCAAAACAATTTGAAGTTAAAAATGCTGGAGGTGGTGAAGACCCAAAACCTGAAGATGAATTTATTGAAGATTTCAAGAAATTAACTGAACATGATGCTAATTATTCTTGGATTATTTCAAGTCAATATTTCAATGATGGATTAACAATAGATAATATCAAAAAATTCTATATTGAATATTTCAAATATTATCAATGTAGAAATTTGACAGATTATCTTGTTAAAGACCTTTGTGAAAAACAATTTGGAACTATTGAAGAGATTGAACAAAACACTGAAGAAACCGAATAAATTTCTTTCTCAGCTTCTCTATTATATATTTCCCGGAGATTTTGATAATTTTTATCGAAATCTCCATTTTATTTATCCCCTATTTTTAATATTAATTTCAATTATATATATTGTTGATTGAGAATATCGATTACAAATTTCAATCAAGATTAAAGAGAGATTCAAGAAAGCTTAAAAAATTATTCAAGAGAGATTCAAGAAAAATTCAAGAAAGCTTAAGTTAATTATTCAAGAAAAATTTTAAAATTATGGTAGAATTAGACGCACTCAAAAGTGCAATGTTAATGAATGCTGGAGATGAACTCCAAGAGGAAATTGCAGTAAAAGCGGAAGATCGTGGTTTTGAAGGTAGTGGTATTAAATTTGAAGACCATTTCTTTGAACCTCAACCAGGTGGAACTTACACAGTTAAGTTTTTACAAAATCCTGAAGGTGAAAATATTGTTTTCCGTAGGGTTTATAAAAAATTACCTGACCCGACCCGTAAAGGAAAAACATTCCAATATGTTTCATCAGGTGTTGCTAAAACTTGTAAAGTTCTCGAGTTATTCTTTGAACTTAACAATTTGAAGAAAAGTGGAGATCCTGTTGCTGAAAAGAAAATTGAAGAATTTTTAAGTCAAACCAATCAAGGTTGTGCGCTTGTTCAAATTCTTTCAGCTCCGGAAAAAGAAAAAGACCTTGTCGGCAAAGTTCGAATGTATATGTTTAGTACTTTTGGTCCGAATGCAAACATTGCTAATTTGATTGACAAGAAAGTTCATCCTTCTCCTGATATGTTGAAAGCAGGAAAGAAACGTGAAAATATTTTCAATATTTTTGGTTCAAAAGCATTAATGATTGTTTGTAAAGAAACATCATATAACGGAATTAAAGCTCGTGAGTATGCTTCATCTGACTGGACTGATATTGATATGTTTCCGTATGTTGTTTACGAGAAGGATGGTAAACAAATCAAGCATGAATTTAAACCTTCAGATTTCCAAAATGGTAAATTAACTTCTCCGGAAGTTGAAGAAGCATTTAATGAATTTTTGAAAGTATTGACTAATCCGGATTATTCAATTCACAATTACTTTGCTTACAAAGATATTGATGACCCCAAAAACACTGAAGATACAAAAACATATCTTAAAAGTGTTATTGAAAAGGTTGAAGAGATTGTTCCGGTTATTCGTGAGAAATCAATTCAAGAAATTAAGAATTACGGTAAAGCTGAAACTACTTCTGGAAATGGTAGTGGTGATTCTGCAAAAACAATTGGAAATAAATCTGCAGCTGAAATTTTAAATGATTCGGCGCCAACAGAATTGGAAGGAAGTACACTAAATCAAAATGAAGCAAAACCAACAACAACAAAAGCTCCCGAGACAAAGGTTAAGGATGTTGCAACTGATGATGTTGATGTTGACCAAATTTTGAATAGTTAATTTATTCAAATTCTAAATGGGAGAATGGGGTTAATTGGATTTCTCCAATTATACCCCATTTTTGGTTTAAAAATTTTCCAATCAAGATATGTATTATGCGTTTAAAGATTGTAGAAGGCAAAAATAAGAAATTTTATGTAGGTATTTGTGATTATCCGCCGGTATCAGAAACAGATAAATTTATTTATCGAGCAATACAAATGTGTTGTTATCGAAAACAATATATGCCATTTATTAAATCGTTTAATAAAACGATAGAATATTCATATCTTGTACGTGATATAATGTTTCCAATTCAATTTTGGCAAGATGTAAAAACTCAAATTGATAAAATTGTTAAACCAGGTTCAGAAGAATATCCAGAAATTATAAATGAAGAAATTCTTTATCATAATATTGATGAAGATGAATTTTGGGAATGGTTAAATACTTTAAACCTTCCAGAAAAATATAATGGTATTTATACAGAAAAATATGAATATCAACCTAAATCTGTATTAGGTGCTTTAAAAAATAGAATGTCCAGAATTACTATAGGTACTGGTGGTGGTAAGACTTTAATAACATATATGTTTTGTAGATATATTATCGAACATAAATTATATACATATCAAGCAAATGGTGACCCTCGAAGAATACTTATAGTTGTTCCAAGAAAAGATTTATGTATACAATTAAAGTCAGATTTTGCTGATTATGATTCAAATAGAAATGAAAAAATAAATGTTGAAACTATTTTTTCAGGTGGTATAAGAAGTATTGATGCTCAAGTAACAGTAGGAACTTATCAATCTTTATGTGAATATGACCAAGAATACTTTGACCAATTTTCAACAATTATTTTAGATGAAGTTCATACGGGAAAATCCTATTCAATAATAAATAAAATTTATTCCAAATGTATGTATCTTGAAAGAACATTTGGAATGACAGGAACAATGCCTGATTATCAAACATTAGATTATCTACATATTGTTGCTATGTGTGGACCTTTAGTTTATACAAAGAAAACAAAAGATTTAATGGAAGATGGTAATGTTGTTCCAGTAAAAATTCAAATTGTTAGAATTAATTATGATGAAGCAAAAGATTATTCTAAAAATTTGAAAGAAAATGGAATTGTTGGTGTCGATAAATGGAGATTAGAAAAAACATGGTTTCAAGAGAATGAAAAAAGAAATCTTCTTATTTTGAAACTAATCAAAAATATACCCGGAAATAGTATTATTCTTGTTGATACAAAAAGTTATATACATTTATTATATAATTATTTAAGTAATGAATGTCCTGAAAAACAATTTGGTAAAATTTATGGAGATATTGATACTGATGAAAGAACAAGAATAAAACAATTGATGGAAGTAAATGATAATATTGTTATGATTGCAACTTATGGTACTATGAGTACTGGAGTTTCAATAAAAAGAGTTAACAATGTTTTCTTTGTTGATGGTGGTAAATCAGAAATACGAATAAATCAATCAATAGGACGTGGTCTTCGTTTACATCCATTAAAAGACCATTTAAATTTATTTGATTTTCAAGATTGGATGGATGGAAGTTCGTTTAAAAATCAATCTAAAGAAAGAAATAAAGTTTACATGAAAGCAGGATTTAATAATATTAAAATTACTGAAATAATTATATAATTTGATGACAAAAATCAAAAATTTTTATTTTCATTGATATAATAAATATTCAGTAAATAGAATTAAAAAATCAAATAAAAATAACTTATAAAATATTAAATCATGGATGTAAATTCTTTTATTTCTTTAATGATTCAAAAAGTTGTTGACGTTAATATAATTCAAGAAGAAGCTGAATTATTGAAAACTGATGATACACTTATTGAATTTTGTGAAAACAATCCACAAATAATAAATCAAGTATCTCCATCAGCTCTTAACAAATTCTTTTTGTTGACGTCATCAAAAATGCTTGAAAAGAAAATTTCTATTCCGATTGTAAAAAATATTTACAATCCTTATTCGGTAATTTATGCTATTTGTATGCACACTAAATCTTTACCGAAATCATTATTTAATAAAATATCAAAAATTTTCTATCAAACTATTGCAAATAGTTCTAATTTTGATATTATTGTTAAAGATCCGATGAAACATTCTCGAGCTAAAGTATATAAATCAGATTTTCCTATGGAATTTTTCTGGTTGATACCTTTGTTTGTAAATACTGAAATTTTCAAAATAGTAGACACTGAACAGTTTATATCTGAAAATAAAGCTATTGCTAAAAGAAATCCTGAATATATTGAAGGATATGAATTTTATGTTTTGAATTTAAATTCTCAAAACAAAAATGATTACAAACAATATCTTTACGAAGGTATTAAAACATTACAATAAACCAATAAATTAATAATAATGTAATAATTTTTATAATATGGAATCAGCAGATATTTGGGAGGAAGGATTAGTAGAAGGATTTGATTTAAAATCAGTATATAATCAAATTTCAATTGAAGAAAATTTTCTTTTTGATGGGATTGCTGATACTAATTTTGTTCGAAGTGTAATTGAAACAATATTTGATAAAAAATTTCTTAAAATAGAAACAGCTGTTTTATCTCGAGATATTACATTAATAAATGTTTCGATGGCTAAATTAATCAAATATTGTTTGGAAAAAAATTTCAAAAATATTGGTTGTATATTTATCGAATTTTGTGATTATTTCGATTTAGAATATAATACAACTTACAAAAATTTACATGAAAAAATTCAAAACAAAATTAAAACTGAATTAATAAAAATGATTGGAGAAAAAAGATTTCAAAATATAAAAAAGAAATCAAACAATCAGGAATATAATACTTTATTTGATTTGTAATTCTATTTATTATGAGTAACGAAGAATTGTATACTACATTTACATCTGATAAAATAAAGTATAAATTTCATCAATATATTGCTGGAATGATTGCTTTTGCTGGTGATATTGAATTGAAATTCCAAAATATTATTCCGGGTATTCCAGTTTATTTTCAAAATACAGGAAATTTAAATTATTGGTTAAATACTAAATTTGAAGAAATTGACGAAAAAGAAATATATCAAAAAGTTCCAAGGATTGTTTTAAATCTTGAAGAACTTCAATTTCAAACCGATCAAGATTCAAATCAATATAATAAAATTGAATATAATCTTGAAGATAAAAATTATGTTGCTAATGTTCGAAGAAAAGCGACTGAGATAACTATTGATATGAATTTTGTTTGTTCCAATATGGTTAAATTATTGGAATATTTTGAAGTATGTGCATCAATATTTTCAAAAGATAATGTATTTACTTATGAATGGTTAGGTAATACTTATGATGCTGGTTATCAACAAATTTCAATAGGAACTGATAGACCATCATTAGATGTTAATTCTCAAACAAAAACCCCAGTAATAAAAATGATGGTATCATTAATTCTTCAACCATTAATTATTCGTCCTGATACAATTCAAGCTTCAGATGATATTGGTTTTGATAGTATCAAATATAATTTAGATACAGGTCATGATAATACTATTGACCATCATGATAAAGTAATTGTAACTCCTGAAGATTTTAATAAACTTAATGATAAAGTTATTTTTCCTATTGATAAAAAACAAACACGAGAAGAACGAAAAGCTAAAAGAAACAATATTCCATTGATATAAAATTCAAATAATAATTTAATAATAAATCAAATATGAATAAAATTTTTATTTTTCTTGATATTTATTGTTATCAGAAAAAATTCTACAAATTTTTGTATTACTTATTTTTACCAATATTTTTTATTTTAGAATTAATTGTATATTGGTATTATTGGAGAAAAATTATTTTATCTGAAATGCTTATTCATGATGAAATAACAGATTTTTTTGTAAGAAATGAATTTGGATATAAGTATTATAAACTTTATAAAAAAGATATAATTGAACCAGATAGTAGTTTAGATTATATTAATATTAATGAAGTTCCAATATTAATTAAAAATGAAATATCTGATGCTTTATTGAAATTATTAACAAAATATGTTACAATTAATATTGAGCAATTTATAAATATCCAAGTAAAATTTAAATGGGTAATTACTTCTGATGGAACCAAAATAAAAACTTATATAATTGATATTAAATTTTATCGATTACAATTTATAAAAAATGATTTAAATTATTTAGTTTGGTGGTTTTTAGGATTTGGTTGTTTATCATATTTAGTTTATCAACTATTTTCGATGATAAATAATACCTTATAATTTTATTATAATCAAATAATATAAATGATTTAAAAATAATCTTTTAATAATAATTAATATTATGCAAGAACAAGTACAAAATGCAAATCCATTTGCTGACAAAATCAAAGAAATTATTTTAGCAAGTAATGCTGATGGTAGTTTAGAAACTTCTATACTTTCAATAAATGAAAAATTAAAATCCGTAGAACCTCAAGAATTAACAAGTAAAGAATTTATTTTACTTGGTGGAATGTCTTATTATGTTGGTTTGGATTTTTGTCAACAATCTATTTTAGACAAGAAAATTGTAAATAAATTTATTGAACGTTTCAAGATTTTTAATTTTTCAGAAGCAACAATTAATGTTTTCCAAGAAATTATTTCTAATGAAAATATAATCCAAGGTATTGAAAGACCAAAAGATTTATTAAAAGAAGAAGTTTTAGATACAATTAAAGCTACTCAATTAGAAATTAATGATATGCGTATTTTGATTAATACTATTTTCAAGAATAGTATTTTTCCATCAATCTATTCTCATTCTATTAATGAGATTATAAATACTAAAAAATACACGTATCATGATATTATTACAATAAATAATATTTTACAACAAAATATTAACGTTAAAGGTTCTCAGTTTAAAAATCTTATCAAGCTTTATGGAAATAAAACATTTACCAAAGTTTTAGCTGATGCTGATATGATATTTAATAACAGTAAATTTGCAATTGTTTATTACGATTCAATAATTAGCTGTGTTGAATGTCAGAAAAGATTTAAAAATACTAATATAACTAATTTCCTACAAGAAGGATTTATTGATACTTATGATTTTGAAATCGAAGCAAACAAAGAAAAAACTGAAGAAGTTAAGGATGTTGAAAAAGATAAAAACGATGAAAACGAAAAACGTATTGCTCGTGAAAACGAATTAAATATTCTTCAAAATAAATATCCTCGTAAGTTTATTATTGGTGTTCTTTGTGATTTCTTGAAAGTTACAAAATTTGAAAATCCTGTTCAAATTATTGAAGCAATCGAAAATGCAGTACAAAATCAAGATTATGTCCAACATATTTATCACTATTTAAAAGCAAATCAAGAGAAAGCTCATCAATTTGCTGATGGTGAAACTTTAGCTGATGATTTTGGTTTAACAGCTGAACAAGTTGAAGAAGTTCGTAGTATTATTGTAAATAAAATTGCTGAATTACGTGGCGAAACAAAAGCACTTACAGAAATTTTATTAAAAGAACTTCCGGCTGAAAAACTTCCAAATATTATCAATTATGTTAATAATGTAATTGAATCATTAGTTGTATTTGGAATGAATGAAAAGGGATATTTGTTATCACAAATTCAACAAAACCAAATTTCAACATATCAACATCTTCAACAAATATTATCAATTGTTGAATCACAAAATATTGATGGTTCAAAGATTAATAATTACGTTGTTCTTTATGATTATTTAGAAACTCAAACTGATGTTAAAACAGTATTTGAAAATACGGGAAAACTTGAAGATATGTATAATAAACTTGCATTCTATCAAGAAATCAGAAATTTCTTTTTTCCAGTAACAAAAGAAAAAGAAGAGAATAAAGAAGAAGTTGTTGAAGACACTCAAGCTAAAGTTGATTTGAAAGTTGAAATCAAAGATGCTAAATAATTTATTCTGTTAGTAATTAAAAATGAGGGAGAACGGGAGAAATCCTATTCTCCCAATTTTTTCTAAAAATCACCTTATAAAAATAACTGTTTATATGAAATCATTTATTGAAAGATTCAAAAGTTTTATAAGATTTATAGTAACCATATTTGCTTCAAGAGAATTTGGATTTATGTATTGTTTGCTTGGAACATTTGCTCAAGTAACACATACATATTTTCTTACAGAATCTATTTCATCATTTTCAGGTGGTTTTAGAACATTTCAAGCAATATTACTTTCAGCATTTATTTCATCATCACTGCTTTATTTTGTTGCAATTGCTGATAATACTGAAGGTAAAGAAAGTCATCGAATACATTTAGCAATCAATATATTTGCTTTTATTGAGATTGTCATAAATTTCTATTATTATTCACGTCATCTTATTATTGATTCAGCTCAAATGCAAATATTTGATTTTATATTTGCTATTCTTGTATCTTGTTTAATTCCGATTACTATTAAATTATATGGAGGTCTTATTAAAGCTCGTGAATGGATGTCGGAAATTTCAACTAAAAAAGAAACAGAATACAAGAATAATGTAGAAACCAAAGAAGTTGAAATTCAACATAAAGAACCTGAATATTTAATAAAAGAAGAATTAATTGATTTATCTGATACTCCAAAAGTTGAAGAATATAAAAATTCTGAAGATACAAATGTTGTAAAAGAAGAATATATTCAACAACAAATTGAACTTGCAATTAATAAGCGTATCAATGAATTTAAAGAACTTGCTGAAAATCAAGAAATTCCAGAAGAATCAATTAATTCAATTATTGATAAAAAATTCGAATCAATAAAAGATTTGTTAACAGAACAAATTCTTGAAAAATTCGAAACAAAACAAGAAATATTTATGAGACAATTTACAAATAAATGTAAAGCAATTATTAAGAATATATCTGGAAAATAATTTACCTAAAAATAAAAATATATTCAAATAATTATAATAAATAATAATGCAATACTATGGAAGAAAATATTACTTTAATTGAAAAATATACTCCAAAAACATTGGAAGAAATGAAATTACCAACAAGAATTATGAATATTTTGTTGGAAACTTCAAAACGTATTGGTTATCGATTACTTTTATATAGTACCCCCGGGACAGGTAAAACCAGTTCGTCTAAATTGATAACAAAAGGTCATAATGTTTTGTATCTTTCAGGAAGTAATGATTTCAATATTCAAACTCTTCGTGAAAAAGTTTATACATTTGCCAATAATTTTTCTGTCGATGATAAACAGAAAACAGTTATTATTGATGAAGCGGAAAATATAAGAAACGAATTACAAGATGCTTTCAAGATAATTTTGGATAAAGCAAAATCTGTTAATTTTATATTTATAACTAACGAAGTACAAAAAATGAATGACGCGATTCGTTCAAGATGTACAAATATTGAATATAATTTTAACTCTCAAGAATTAAAAGAACAACAAGTACATTATATTAAATATACTGCAACTATTTGTTCTCAAGAAGGTATTGAATTTGATAATTCAGGATTAAAAGAATTATATAAACAATATTTTCCGGATTTTCGTCATTTATTGATTATTCTTCAACAATTAAAAGATAAGAAAGTAACATTAACAGCTGAAAATATTAAAAATATTGGTGAAATTGGAGTTCAAATGCCGGAATTATATGAAATTCTTGAAAGTCATTTAACTGATAAAGAATTTTATCAAAGAATTTCAGCTTATCGTGGTAAAGAAAAAGAATGTATTTTAGCACTTGGTGAACCATTTTTTACTTATTTAAATAAAAAAGAGTTATTCGAAAAAACTCTTCAAGCTGCTGTTATCAATAGTGATTATTCAACCAAAATTCTTACAACAATTAATAAATTTGCAACATTTTTTAGTTGCTGTATTGAATTGAGAAATATTTTCAATAAGTGATATGGTCTATATAATGTTATCTCGACAAATCGATGATATGCAAGAAAAAATTATCGAATTTGTTAAGAAAACTCTTCGAATCAATAATATAAATTATCATTTAAAGTTTTTTAATAAACATATAAATGATGATGAAATTTCAGAAATTAATGAAAACGATTTTCTTTTGTGGCATCCTAAAGTTGCTGGAGATAATTTGTCAATTGTAATTGATTATAAAAATTCAATTGTTTTATTGGAAAATAAAACAGTTCTTACCCGTAAAGTATCTGAAAAAAATCCAATAAATGAAAATCTTGCCATAAATTATGGATTTTTCATAATGTATATTAATGAATTTGATACTGAAATAACAAATAAAGAATGGAAAATAGTTGTCCAAGAAAATTTGTATTTAGTTGTATTTGATACATTAATAAAATTATTGAAAAAAGATTTATCAAATTGGAAAAATAATAAAATTCCAGATATTATTGAAAATAAATTATTGGAAGAAGAAATGTTAAAGAAAGTAAATCAAATAAATTTATGAATCCAAATATATATTTAACACCAAATTATGTTGATGCTCAATATTCAACAGATGGTATGTATAATTACGAAATTAAAACAATAATACTTATAAATTATTGTAAACAGAATTTAGTTCCATTTGAATTAAATTTAGAGCATCTTCAATTAGATAATATAATTATATCAGATGAAAAATATTCTATTTATAATTTTTTAGAAGATTATAAAAATATTCAAGATATTGATTTACATTATCCAATTATTATGGGATGTAATGGTACAATTGTTGATGGAGCTCATAGAATTATTAAAGCTATTATTAGAGGAGATAAAACTATTCAATGTTATAAGTTACCAAAATCAATATTAGAACTTGTAAGAACAGATGAAATTGATTTAGATTTAAATAAAATAAATGATTAAGATATTTCAGAAAATTAAAATATACAAATTATGGAAGTAAAAAATATTTTTATTGAAGGTTGTTCAGGTTCTGGAAAAGATACACTTGCAAATTATTTTAAAAATATTCATGGTTATTTTAAAATAAGAATTGCTGATACAATTAAGAGAATCATTTGTGAAATGGAAAATTTAACATTTGATGAACTTGAAGTTCAAAAAAGAAATAATCCTGAATTAAGATTACTTCATAATGAAGTTGGAAAATACTTAGATTCAAAAAATGGTACTGTAAATCGTATTAATCAAATTATTAATCGTGTTGCTCTTGATTTTCAACATATACAAAATCCTGAAAATCTTAAAGTTTGTGTTTGTGATGCTCGTGGATATGATAATGCTGAACAATTTTTAAAAGCTGGATTTTTAGGTTTTTTCTTAATGAGAGACCCAAGAGAATTTGGTAATCCTGAACATTGGACTGAAAAAACATTAGCAAGAGATAAAAGAATTATTGAACTCGCTGAAAAATATCATAAACAAATGGTTATTATTTTCAATCTTGATAGAAAAGTTTTTCTTGATGAACTTTATAGTTATAGGAAAAATTTTATCAAAGAAAATAAAGAATTTATTCCAGCATTAGTAAATGTTCATGGTAATAAATTTATTGAAGATTTTAATACAATTTTAAAATCGAGTGCTTTTAAACATCAAGTTATTAATAAATATGATAACGAAATAAAAAAATAAATTTATTTACAAATAATAATGGAATATAATGGGACAAAGAAATTTTAAAAGAATATTAATTATTGATGGTGAGTATTTTGGTCATCGTTCAATATTTGGTTTACAAAGAGAAGCAACTGAAAAAGGTTATGAACTTACTCTCGATTTGCCTGAGGAACAAATAAATTTCAAAAATGCTTTACATAATGGTTTAAATACTTTGATAGCAACATTCAATAATGATAAAAGAAATCTTATTGATAATGTATTATTTTTAACAGATTGTAATTCTTGGAGAAAACAATTTGAACCATTTAGACCATATTATCTTAAAGATGATACAACAACACCAATAAAATATAAAGAAAATCGTGTTGAAAAAAGAGAAAAATCAGATATTAATTGGGAAAATTTCTTTAAAATTTATGAAGAATTTTGTAATGAAATATCTGAAAAAATTCCTTTCATAAAAATAAATGGTCTTGAAGCTGATGATTTAATTGCTTTAACAGCATCTCGTTTACGTAATGAAAATGTTGAATCAGTAGTATTTTGTACTGATGGTGATTTGAAACAAACTGTAAAAGATAATTTTATTCTTTTCAGAAATATTAAGTCTGTTGCAGCACCTTATGGTGAATTTGTAATATCATCAAATCTTGCTAATAAACTTGCTAATATAAATCCAGCAACAAGAATTTTACAAGGTGGAGATGACCATGATGAATTATTTCAAATCATTATTGGTCAACAAGAAGGAATACAAAAACGTGAAGTTGGTAAAGGAATTGATTTATCAAATCCATGGGAAATAATTTTTGAAAAAAGTATTTGTGGGGATACTAAAGATAATATATTTCCAATTCTTAGATGGAAAGCATCAACAGGTACAAAGAACTTTAAAGTAACTGTAAAACATATTGAAAAAGCACTTGCAAAACATGGTTATAAATTTGATAATATAACATGTGCTAAGATTTTACAGGATAAGGATGCTTTAGTAAATATGTTACTTGCTCTTATTGAAGTTACAAAACAATCAACTGTAACAGTAAAAGATATTGGAAATCATTTTAAACATAATTTAAGGCTTAATTTGCTTTCTGAAAAAAATATGCCAATTGATTGTGTTAAACAATTTGATACTATTTTTGATACATTAAAAGAATCATTAATTAATGATGAATTTGATTTTGATTTAATCAAGAAACCAAATAATAATGTTAATAAAAATATTAAATTATTGAATGATTCAGTTGATGATAATTTAGTTGCTGATATACTTAAATCATAACAAAATGGAAGAAAAACCTAAACTTAATTTGAAAAATGTTTCAATACATTTTTCAATACAAGATTTTGAAAATTATGTTGAACCAGTAATTTTAATAAAATAATCATGGAAACATTAGAACAAAAATTAGCAGAATTTGGAATTAAATATATTCAAAATTTAGATGAATTTACTGAAAAGATTTTAGACTTCAGTAATATTGAAAAAGCTAAACAAGAAAGAACTGATATTCCAAATAAACCTGAAATCAAAACAAATCGTAAATTTATTGTTATTTTTGACAATCATGATTTTAACGAAACTTATGTTATTGATATTGTCAATGCAGTTTTGAAATATTTACATCGCGATGATTGTGAATTTAAAAACTCACAAACAAATGAAATAATCAAAACTAATGGAGCAAAATTGCTTTCAATTGATGAAATTGATATTTATTATGTAAATGATTGGATTACAAGATTGAAAACATTTAATCCAAAATTGTTAAATATTCTTCAATCTATTTTTGAATTAAAATCATTAACTGAAAACAATATCAAGAAAATTGAAAAATATCATATTGTTCCATCTTTGATGTTCTTTAATCCACAAATTGAAGATTATAATATTAACTGTATTTTTGAACAACCATTAGCTAAAATCAATGAAGATGCTGTTCTTTCAATGTTTTATATTTTAAAAGATGAAAATGTTTTGGAGTATTTAAATGTTGGAGAAAAGAATATTAAATCTTAATTATCCCTAAAATACAAGTTGTTTTCAGATTTTATATCTGAAAACATCTTTAATTTATAATAATATGGAAGAAAAAGTATCGAATAATATATATGAAGAATTTAACAAGTTTCAAACAGCTTTTTATACTTCAGCATCCGATTTTAATAATTTTTCAAATTTTGAAATAAGAAAACATGGATATGTTTTACTTAATAATCTTGCAAAAGGATTTCCGCATTTAGCAAGTCTTATTTCTAATTTGAAAGGTTTAAATTGGAAAGGTACTGATTCCAGAAATGTATTAATTGCATTACAACGAGTTAAATTTGTTAATAATTTTACGAGAACTCGTATTCCACAATTTATATATTACAAAAATAATTCTACTAAAAAATCTCCTGAGGAAAAGAAATCAAAAATCAAAACAACAAAAATTAACGGAGATAAAAAAGTTAATGAATTTACCGATGATATAAAAGCTTTGATATGCTCAGCTTTGCAAATTGATTCAAAAACTTATGATTATTTAAAATATTCTGATAAGATTCAGAAATTAGGTAATCAACTTGTTGGTCAATTTATGGAACAAGAAAAACAAAAGAAAACACGAAAGAAAAAAGAAATCGAACTATAAACAACAAAAATATGAAACTTAAAATAATTGGAATACTTGTAATATTAGCTCTTGGATATTCTTTATTTTATTGTATTGAAAAAATAACAGAATTGAAAAAAGATAATTCACGTATAAAAACAAATCTTGAAAATTCTGATTTCAAAATAGATTCACTTAAAACTAAAAATGGTGAATTATTTTATCAATATAATTCTTTGATAGTTACTAATAAAGAACTTGAAAAGATTAATAGTGAAATTCTTGAGAAAAATAAAGAACTTGGCATCAAAGTAAAAAATCTTGAATCTTATACAAAAATTGAAACAAAATATATTGTAAAGATTGATACTTTTGAAACAACAAAAATTGATAATAACAAATTTCAAGCAAAATATAAAAATCAATATATTGATGTTATTCAACAAATAACATTAACAGGAAATTCATTAGAAAATTGTATTCCAATTATTGATTCTTTACAAATTAAAATAACTGATTGTTTATCAATATCACGAGAACCAATATATAAAAGACGTTGGATTTTTTGGAAAAGAATGATTGGAGTTAAAGAATATGTAAAATCCGATAATCCTTATTTCAAACTTAATAAAGTTGAAAGTTATATATTACTTGATAAAAAGAAAAAATCGAAAATTAAATAATTATGGAAGATTATAATTACGAAACAATAATAAATACTCCATCAATCATTACTGAATATTTAACAGATATAATTCCTGAAACGAAAAAATATTTTGAAGATAACAAAAATTTTCGTTTTCTTTTCTATAAAGGAATATTTTTATTTGATAAATATTTTGAAGAATTTGAATATAATGAGACTTCAAATATAATTGAAAATCTTCAAGAAATTATTGAAAGAAATTCCGATAAAAAAATTGTTAAATTTTACGGATTAATGATGTTTACAAAAATTCAAGAAATTCAAAAATAAAATTTTTCTAAATCAATTGAATAATAAATAAATATCCGTTGTTACTTTCATTTGTATAAATTATGTGTTATCACACAAGTTAGGTTTAGATTCAAAATCTAAACCTTTCTTATTTTTCTGAAATCTATGATAAATAGTTTCCCTTATATTATATAATTATTCAGAAATATATAATAGAATAATTATAATACTTGAAATAATAAATAATCAAATATATGAGTACAGAAATTACAAAGCAGCAAGAAATTGATATTGAATCAAAGTATCAAATTAAAGATGAAATTGACCATATTCTTGATAGAAGTGGTATGTATATTGGTTCAAGTGCTGCCGATATAATTGAATATAATTTATATAAACCTTCTGATAATAAAATTGTTAAAGTTCCAAATGTACCATATTATGCTGGTTTAATTAAACTTATTGATGAGGTTTTAACTAACTCTGTTGATGAATATAGACGTGGATTAGTTGGTAAAGCACTTTTTAAAATTACTGAAATAAAAGTATTTGTTGGTACTGATGGTACTGTTGTTATTGAAGATAATGGTGGTATTCCGGTAAAACAACATGCTCAAACTGGTTTATATGTTCCTGAAATGATTTTCGGTCATTTAAGAACATCATCAAACTATAATGATAATGAAGAAAGAACTGTTGTTGGTACAAATGGTTTAGGTGCAAAACTTACCAATGTATTTTCAAAAGAATTTATTGTTGATACAGCTGATGGTAAAAATTCATGTATTGTTAAATGGAGCAATAACATGAAAAATGTTGATAAACCAATAATTAATTCATCAAATAAACATTATACCAAAACAACATTTAAATTTGATTTGGATAGATTTGAACTTACTGAAATTCCAATGGCAGTAATAAGAATTATCCAGAAAAAATGTATTGATGCTTGTGGAGCAAATATTGGTTTAATTATAAATTTTGAATCAGATATTGCTGAAGGCAAATTAAATTCAAATTGGCAATTCAATAATTTTAAAGAATATGTTTCTCTTTATTTAACTGATGAACAATTAAAAAATACTTTGGATTATATTTCATCATCAGGTAAAGATAATATAATTCTTGTACCAAGTATTGGATTTAATTTTGGTTTTGTTAATGGTGCTGAATGTTCAAAAGGTACACATATCAAAAAATTATCATTACAAATAACTAAAAAGATTTTGGAAATTTGTAAAGATAAAGAAATGGAATTAATTACCGAAAAAGATATATTAAATCGTATATCTATTTTTGTAAGTACAACTATTTATAATCCAACATATAATTCTCAAACTAAAGAAGAATTAACAAATCGAATAGATGTTAATCGATTGAATTTTTCTAAAGAATTTTTGGAATCATTAAAAGATTCTGAAATCTTTAAACAACTTGAAGATTATTATAATGTAAAATATGCAGCTGAAAAGAAAAAAGAACTTCGTAAATTAAATGCTGCAATCAAAAATACGAAAACTGATAAATTGATAAAATGTTCTTCAAGTAAAAAAGAAGAAAATGAATTATGGATATTTGAAGGAACTTCAGCATCCAATGGTTTTCGTTCAAAAGCAAATCCTCAACATCAAGCAGCATATTTGTTGCGAGGTAAAATTCTTAATGCTTTCAATTTAAATAGAGCTCAGATTCTTGAAAATAGAGAATTACGAGAAATTGTAGCAATATGTCAATTACAATTTGAATCACCAAAACAAAATCTTAAAAATATTCCGTTTTCAAAATTGATTATTGGTTCTGATGCTGACGTTGATGGTTCACATATTGCTGGATTACTTCTTGCTTTTATGATTCGTCATTTTCCGGAAATTATAAAAGCTGGAATGTTATATCGTTCATTATCACCGATTGTAATTGTGACAATGAAAGATAAAACCAAAAAATATTATTATACTCAAGAAGAATTTGAACAAGACTTTAAAAATGATAAAATTAAAAATTATCTTGATATTAATTATTGTAAAGGTCTTGGTTCTCTTGAAGATGATGATTATTCAATTATGCTTCATCAACAAAAACTTGTACGTTTTAAATATGAAGATATTGAAGATATAAAAATGGTTGATATTTGGTTTAGTAAATCAACTGAACAACGTAAAGAGTTAATGATGATGGATTCTCTTGGAGATGAAACTGATGAATATTGATTATGAGTAAACTTGCAATAACCAGAGAAGTATTGAAACTTTTTCAACCATTATATAATGATGTTACATTTGTTAATATACAAACAGATGAATAGATTGAAGGTTCAATGTTACAATATCCTGATAAATTTTGTATTAAAATAGAAATTTCAAAGTATGAAAAGAAATATAGAGTTGATACTTTAGATATTTGGGAAGACAAAAATAATCGAATTACAATTTATTTTCATTATGATAAATTAAAAAGTCAAGATAAAATTGAAATGAGTTGTCAAACATTTATAAATTCATTAAAGTCATTTAATGGAAATGTAAAAGAATTGATAACTTATATATTTAGACAATTTTATCTTGAAAACAATATTGAAGATAATGTTATAAAACTTCATTGGGATAATTGGGATAAAAGAAAAACAAAACCAGACCAAAAAATATTTGATTATGAATGAAATTAACTTTTATCAAAGTTTAGAATCTTTAAATAATATACACAAAATTGAGGGAAGTATCGAAACTCAATATTTTTAGGAATAATACCAATTATTAATGATGAAACAAAATTAATTGTTGGTAAATTGTCTATTCATAAATTTAGTAGAATCACAACTATTGAATATGAAATAAATGATGGTCCAGAAGTATCAATTTCATATACTGAAAAATTTGATAACGAAAAATTAATGAAACATGAATCAATAAGTTATTTACTTAAAAACATTCTTATCAAAATTTCAAAAGAATTTAAATTTTCTAAAACATATAAATTACAGGAAAAATGAAAAATAAAATAAAACAAATTCTTGAAGAAGATATAAAACCATTTAATTTGGTTTCAAAAAATAATAACAATTATATCATCAAAATATATTTTAAAGATAAAATATCATCATTAGATGCTCAGATAACAATTGATTTTGATTTTATTTTTGAAAAGATGAAAATTATATTTGTTGAAAACGGACAAGAAATTCATCACGAAAGTGTTTTCAAAGAATTAAAAACTTATTTACTTATATTATTTAAAACTTCAGAAATAACTAAAACAAATTTATTTCAATTTATTTGGAGTATTATTTATGAAATATGTTTGTTATTTAATAATGAAACAAATAATATAAATAGTCGTGGAATTAAAACTGTATTTGATTATTTAGAAATAATTGAAAATCCAAATATATGATACTTGATACTGAAGAACTTTGTAAACAACATACTCCTGAAAAAAGATTTTGGTTTGATACTGAAACAACAGGAACTGATTCAAAAAGAAATGGTATTCATGAATTAGCTTGTATTGTTGAAATTGATGGAATAATTCGTGAAAAGAAAGTTTGGAATATAAAACCAGCAGAATCATGTATTATTGAAGATGAAGCATTAAAAGTTTCTGGAGTAACAAGAGAAGTACTTGAAACATATCCTTCAGAAAGTGAAATATATAAACAAATCATTTCTTTTTTAAGTAAATATGTTTCCAAGTGGGATAAGAAAGATAAATTTAAATTATACGGTTATAATGTACATTTTGATATGCAAATGTTCATTGAATTTTTTAACCGTAATAATGATAAATGGTTTTTTACATGGTTCTGGTCTGGTCCAATTGATGTAATGTCAAAAGCAGCTGAATTATTTGCTCATGTAAGACCAATGATGAAAGATTTCAAACTTGGAACAGTTGTTAAAGAATTGGAAATTAATTGTCTTGATAATTTCCATGGTGCTTTATTTGATATTGAAATAACTCGAGAAGTATATTACAAAGTTGATAAACTTCAAAAAGAAAGAATTATCAAAGAATATTTAGAATCAGATGCTAAAGAAGAAGTTATCAAAAGTTTACAAAGTGTTAAATCAGATAATTTTCTAAAAAGATTATCTAATGATTCTGAACTTGATAATATTCCAAATGTTCAACAAATAAAGGAAAAGAAATCTGATGAAGGAATATCGGATTATAATTTTAAATTTACTTTTGGAAAAAATCGAAATAAAACATTAAGAGAAGTTCTTGACACTAATGCAAATTATATTATTTGGTGTCATGAAAATAATATTCAAAATTTAAAATTCTCTGATGAAATTATTGAAGAAGCTAGAGAACTTGAAGAACAACAACAAGCTGAATTTAAAGAACAACAAAAAGAAAAATGGAGAGAATCAAGAGGTTATCATAGTACAAATGATAAAGTTATAGACCATCAACTTGATAACTATTGGCCTGATACTGGAGATTTTGATTGTCCATTTTAAAATATGTAATAAGTAAAAGAATTTGAAGGTCTTAATCCTTTATATTCTGGTATTTTAAACACTTTCTTCTTTTTAGATTGGATTTATTAAATATTGATAAAAGTTTTTCAGGACATGAATCAGTATTATTTATGCTTATTACAATTAAAAACGAGACTTATAAAGTCTCGTTTTTTTTTCTTCATAATTATTCTTTTTTAAGTCTTATAGTAATACTAAAAGTTTTATTCATATTATTGTACATGAATTGATGTAAATCTTGACAATTACTTAACCAATTAAAATCTGATGAAGAATAAGGTAAATCATACCAACCAAATATATTTTCACCAATTACAATTTGTATTTTATTATATGTATTTGGAACAAGACTTCTAAAATGTGCATTTATTGTTACATTTTTATTTGTATTTGGTTCAGCTGTAAAAGCATGTAATCCATCAGCTTTTGTACCATTTTTTATCATTGTAAATGAACCATTTTGACCACTATAATAACTTGGAGATGTTCCATTTCTTAATGTGAAACTTATTCTTCCAGTCATTTCATCATAAGTAACTTTTACAATATCATCATCCACCACAAAATCATTGTTTCCATATTTGGTTAACTTTGTTGTATCGCATTTTCCGGTTGCAATCAATTCTGATTTCCTTATCCAGTTAGTACCCCCTTAATCCAAGTTTAGTATAGGCTTCGCTTACTTTTAGAAATGATTTACTCATAACAAATCTCTTAAAAAATATAATATTTATAAATAAATAATTATCAATAAATATAAAAATATTAATTATAAAATTTATGGAAAATTTAAATCAAGAAGATGGAAAAGCACGTTCAAAGAAACAACGTAGATTGTTTGCAATGGCTTTATTATATAAAAGAGGACAATTAGATCCAAAATATGCTTCAGATTCAATTAAAAAATTATCAGATAGTTTAAGTGAGGATAAGTTACATGAATTTGCAGCTACTAAACAAAAGAAACGTAGAAAAGATGGTTCAGTTGGAAAAAGAAATGCAATACCATATGAAGTTGATAAAAAGAAGTCTAAGTCTAAAAAGAAATAAAAATGAATCTTGTTACAAGTTATGAATTAAGCCCCAATAATCCTATAACACCTGATAGGTTTATATTAAGTGCTTTAGAGTTGGGTCCTGATAATATAAATCTTAATTGTTTTATTGCTCCATTACATGTATTAAATTCAACTGATAAGATAAATTTTATTATTCAAAGTTCTGATTTCGGAAATTATAATCAAGAATATACATATCCTTATGGAGAATATTATGAAGATTCCATAGTTCCAATATTACCTTATGGTGTTTTATTTGCTTGTCTTGCAAATCCAAATAATTTAACTTTACCAAATATTCCTCTTGGTGGTTCTAATGAATTATATAGAATTAGTCAAGATATTATTAGAATCATTATTCAATTAATTACTCAAGATACTGTTAGATATAATTGTGAAATTTATGTTTTACCGGCAAATCTTGAACCATCAAAAATAACAAACATAGGTTATGCTACTATTAAGGAAGCTTTAACAATTCTTAGTGGTTCAATGTCAGGAAGAACTCAAACAGATTTTATAAGGAAATCAGAATTAATAAATTTAAATGCTGATAGTTCTAAGTTAACAAAATATGGTGATAATGATTTTGTTAATGTTCCTGATATTAAAGCAACAAATCCATCAGGTTTAATATTAAATTTACCATTAACATCATCATATTCAAATAAAGATTTAGTTACAAATACTTATGTATCTATTGAAAATGGTTCATTAACATATAGTTCTGATGGTGCATATTTTAATGGTAGTTCAAATCTTTATTTAAATGAAACAAAATTTAAGCTTTCTGGAAAAAGAGTTACAGTTGCTTTTAGGTTTAAATCTGAATCAAAATCATATCATAATTCAGCATTTTTATTTGGTTATGGAAGTGGTGAAGAATTTCAATGTAATACTCCTGAATCAGGTCAAATGAATGTTTTACTTAAAACTTATAATTTTACAAATGGTTGTTGGCTTACAAGACCTATGAGTTATAATACTTGGTATAATGTAGTTTGTAGATATGATGGAAGTTATTATAAATTAAGAGTTAGTGGTTCTGAAGTTTCATCAGTTGGTAATAATGATTTTCCTGGAACATTATCGGGAATTTTAAGAGTTGGTGGATATTTAAATGATAAATTTAAAGGGACAATGAGAAATTTTAGAGTATGGGATAGAGCTTTAACAGATACTGAAGTTTCATCATTAACGTTTTAGTTAGTATTAAAAAATTCTTTGGTAAATTGTTTCCCTTATATTATATAATAAATCAGAAATATATAATAGATAAGATATTTAGATAATAGTAAATGATAATATAATGGCAAAGAAAGAATTTATTCCTGTTGCTGATTCTTGTGAGATTCAATCAAGGACAATTAAAAATTTTTTAAATACGGAAATTAAAGATTTTGCAACTTATGTTGTACAAAATAGAGCTGTACCAAATATAATGGATGGTCTTCGTGTAGGTGCTCGTAAACTTTTATATGCTGCATTAATTGGTGATCTAAAAAATGGTAAAAAAGATAAATTACAAGCATTAACTGGTGACGCTTTAAAACTTGCATACCATCATGGTGATGCTTCTCTTTATTCAACAGTTGTTTCATTATCTTCGAAACATTTATTTAATATTGCTCCTCTTGAAGTTCTTGGTCAAATTGGTACACTTAGAGTTCCAGATGTAACAACAGCAGCTCGTTATCTATCAATTCGTCATTCACAATATATTGATATATTTAAAGCTGATTGGGATTTATTAATTGAACAAGAAGAAGATGGTAAAGCAATTGAACCAAGATTTTTGTTACCAATAATTCCAGTTCAATTATTATGGAGAACTAATTCACCAGGATTTGGATTTTCATATCGTTGTTTTTCGTATGATTTAAATGATGTAATTGATGCAACTCTTGAAGCTGTAAGAAATGGTAGTTGTGATTTATTGAATCATATTGAATTAAGACCAAGAATTGAAGGTATAAAAGAAGAAAATCTTATTTGGCATAATGAAAAACAATGTTGGTATAATGTTGGAGAATATACTTTCAGTGAAGAAGAAGATTGGTTTTGTGTCAAAGAATTACCATTTGATGTTACATATAAAAGTTATGAAGAACATCTTCAAAAATTAAAAGAATCATATTATATACTTGATTTTGTTAATCGTTCAATGAATGGACAAATCAATTATTTGATAAGATTTCCAAAAGGTCGTTTGAAACTTCTTATGGCTCAAAAAATAAAATTCTTTAACAATCTTAAATTGTTTTCAAGAATTAAAAGTAATACATTAAATGCTATTGATACAAACGGGAAATCAATTATTCATTTTGATACTCCTCAACAATTAATTGATTGTTTTGTTCGTAAAAGATTACATTTTTATGATTTACGAAAATCAAAAACAATTGAATCAATTAAATTAAAAATTGAAGAACTTTCATACAAAGCTAAATTTATTGATTTAGTTATTAATGATAAATTAATTATCAACAAAAGACCAATTGTTGATATTAAAATTGATTTGGATAAACATCAATTACCTTATGATGTTCTCAAAATGTCAGTATATAATCTTACAAAAGAAAAATATGAAGAGCTTTTAAAAGAAATTGCGGATAACAAATATCAATTAGAATATATATCAAATACAAGTATTCAAGATATGTATGTTGATGATTTAATTGAACTTAAAAGAAAATATTGTTCAGAATTTTTTGAAGAAAATATTGCATAAATAAATACGGAAAAACTTCAATATATAATATTGAAGTTTTTCTCATTTTAAAAAAGAAATTATATGGCTGATAACATAAGCACTTCAGTAAAAAATACATATAGAATTGTTGATTTTTGTATTTTAAAGATATTCCAAACTAATGAAATAAAAACATTTAATTATGTTGATGCTGAAGAATCTTTTAATGATAAACAATATTTAGTTGATACTGATATTAAAAAAACTGTTTGGGATTCAGGTCAATTTAAACATAGACTTAATAAAGTATATAATTCAGATATACTTTTAACTCCAACAAAATCTTTAATGGATAATTCTGCTGAATGTAGATTAATTTTAAAACAAGGATTTAATTGGACAAATATTTTTGGTATTCATATTGTTATTAAGAATTTACAATCAGGAGAAACATTAATATCAAAAGTATTAACTATTGATGATTTTCATGTATCTGAAAATAAAGAATTATTGGAAGGTTCATTTTGGACTGATGAAACTGTATTCTATATATTAAGAACCAAAGATATTTTAGGTGCATCTATCAATATTGTTACTTATGAAGATGTTGAAGAAACTGGAGCAAATATTGGTTTGATATATAATTATCCAACAGAATATCAACCATTAGTAACTGAGAAACCAATTCCAGATTATATTCAAACTAAAATTGAATTTGATGAATTATCTCATTTTATAAAGATTCAATCATATACAACTGAATTAAAAACTCTTGAAAAATCCATACTTGATTATTTTGATTTAGAAGTTGCAAATATTTCGATAAAACATATTATTAAATATGGTATCGAAAATAATATATCAACTAATTATAAAACTATTGGAATTTCTAATGAAGATAATACTTTTGGAGAAGTTGAAGTTGGATTGAATTTACTTCCATTTTATAATCCGGAAGACCAAGAAACAATTACAATATATGTTTCAACTGAAATATCTGTTAATGAAAAACTTATGAAACGAGATTCTGTTTTGATAACAAATCTTGTTGATGTAATGAATCCAATAATTGCTGAACAAATTAAAAATCCTGAAACAGTATTTCCAGTAGATGTTATCAAAAAGAATATCATTAATCAAAATATTATTGATACCGAAAAAGAAATAAGAGTTGTTCCAATTACACAACCAGTTTTTGTTGAAATGATTACATCAGATATTATTTATGACAATAAAACAATATCTTTTGATAATATTATTTCTCATGCTTATTTATCAATAAAACCTAAATCTGGAGACTATCAAGTAATATCAACTCATTTAACAGCAAATAATAAATATTATTTTGATCTTGGTGAATTAATTCCAATTGAAAAAGAAGGAACATATCAAATAATTGATGTTCTAACAAATAAAGTAATTGGTGAAGGAAAAATTTTACCAAAAGAACAATAATAAATATTAAGTTATTTGTTAGATATTTTAACATATCTTCTTTGAATTTGGAGTTTTTAGGGACTCCAAATTCTTTTTATATATTTATCCCTTATTTTTTATGTTTTATCGGATATTATAATAAAGATAAGATTAAATAAATATGGACTTAGAAATTGCGAAACAAAATATATTAGGTAATAACCTAAATCCTGATAATCAAACTTCAATTGAAATTCCAAAAATAATAAATCAATTAGATTCAGAAAATATTGAAAGCATATCATTAATTCATAATAAAAATCATATAATTCTAGCTCAAGATATTGATGATAATAATAAATCCATAAATCAAATAATTGAAAAGAAAGCTGTTGAATTTAATAAATCTCGAATCAGAAAAAAATTAAAAGAAATTCGAGATAAAAGAAAAATTGAATTTAATGATAATGATTATAAGATTCCTGAAGATGAAAAACAAAAAATAAAACAAGAATTATTATCTGATAACGAAACTGAAAAGTTTAAAGAATCCCAATTAGAATCAGTAAAAATTCAACAAGAAAATTATTACGAAATTCGTCAAATCGTTAATGGATTAAATGATTTAAATGAATTTTCATCTGAAATAGAAAGATACAATATTCAACGTATAGAAGAATTTCTTCCTTATCAAGAATTATTTTCTCAAAGTATTAATAACATTGATTTATATATCAAAATGATTAAAACTCGGAAAAAAGAGTTAATCAATTTTGTTAATGAATTTAATGATAAATATATACTTGAAGAATCTAAAAAACTTGATGAAACTCAGATATTAAATAATCTTCATGAATTATATAAAATAACTCGTGATATTGATGATATTGATTTATATGAAAAATTTAATCTTCAAAGTAATTTAGATTTTTCAAATAAATTATCTGATTTAATGTTTATTCGAGCATTAAATAATAATCAGAATAATATAATTAATGATAGATATAATTCACAAAATACTGGAATATTATCTGGTCTTATCAAAAAAGAAGTAATCAATAATAAATTATTTGGAAATCTTCTTAGAACATCTAATGGTAAAAATACTTATTTTGTTTCGACAAATAAAGTTACTTGTATGGATACGATGTTTATTAATAATCAAACTAATAACAAAGTATATTCAACAAGAACATTAGGTGAATTATTACTTGAAATAACCAATCCAAATTTGAAGGGTATTGATAAAGCAACTCGTCAACAAATTTATACAACTTATGATGGTACTCGTCCTGATAAAGAATCTTATTATAAATGGAATGGTTTACAAGTATATGATATTGACTTAAAAGAATGGAAATTAAAAGATGGAAGTCATGGTAATGTCAATTTGTTAAAAAATAAGTTGTTTGAATTACTTACTGAGTTTCATTGGTTCTTATGGATATGTACTTCAGCATCCGGAAATGGTATACATATTTATACAAAAGTTTCGCCTCCTCATCATGTTTATCTGGAAGCTGAAAAGAACGAATATATTTCAGCTTATTGGTATTTCGTAAATTATATTACTAAACTATCAATTGTTTATGATGTTCTAAATAGACTTAATAATATTCCAAATAATCATATTGAATTTCCAAATGAAGATTTTGAAATAAAATTTGTTGATAATACTGTTGGTCGTATTACTTCTGGTATTCGTTTAACTCATGATGAAAATGTTTTAGTAAATCCAAACTTTTTAGATTTACATCCAGCAGTAATGTTATCACAAACATTTGATGGATTTAATGTTCAAGATGAAATTAATAAAATATTTTTACGAGATTCGAAAGCTAACAATAAATTTATTAGTAAAATTAATGATGATTTAGTTGTTGGTAAATTGGAAGAATTTGAAAAGAAAAAATTTGAAAAAGATACTCCAATTGATTTAACAAAGTTTATATCATTAGGTGGTGATATATCAAATATTATACCATTAAATCGAAATCAAATAAATTATGTTACTCGTTATAATGTTTGTAATACTCTTGCTGCAATGTTTGGTAAAGAAGGTTTACCAATAGCACATAGATTACTTGATTCTGAAAATTGTAGAAATGTTGGTGAAATTAATTCTTTTTATTCTTGTGCACTTACAAATAAAAAGACTGCAACAAAAGTTGGTATAGAAATATTGAAAAAATATGGTATTATTAAAACTGTCGAAACAAAAGTTAAAGAAGTTCTTGATGATAAATATAAAGCATATATCAAAAAACAAATAGAACAAGCATTGGATAATCACATGGAGGATTATACATTTGAATTAAATAGAAATCAATATTTAAGTGATTTGAATGACCAATTAATTCCTATGCTTAGAAGTGACAGAATCAATTTCTTATTCTCTCCAGCAGGATCAGGCAAAACCCAGCAAATTTTAGGTTTAGCAAAAGCTGGTAAAAGAGTATTATTAGTACTTCCATTTATATCAGTAATTCGTAATAAAGTAGAATCAGATAAAGATTTAATGGAAATATTTGAATGTTATTATGGAACAAAAGATATTAAACAAATTGATTATGGAATAAATGCTGTAACTACTTTCGATAAATTCTCTAAAGCAAATTATGAAAAATTAAGTAAAATATATGATTATATAATAATTGATGAAGCTCATTTATTATTCGTTTCAAGTTATAGAATAGAAACAACTTCGAATGCTGTTAAGAAACTTAAAGAACTTTTTTATATAAGTTCTAATGACCCATTTGCAGCAAAACTTATTTTGATGACAGGTACTGAAACTGGTGAATCATATTTCTTTGGTAAAGTAGCTAATATTATACGAGTATCAAAACCTTCATTATTAAAAGAAATGGAATTTTTGATATGTAATGATCAATTAGATGCTGTAACTCGTCTTGCATCAAAAGCTGATACATTACTTCGAGAAGGTTATAAATTATTAATACCAACAAATAAAGGTGATATTTATTCTGAGAAATTAATTGGAATGATTCAATATCTATATGATGGAAAAATTAAATATGGATATTATAAACGTTCAAATACTGAACAAGAAATTTGTAGATTAATTAATGATAAAAATACTACAGGTGATTATAATATTATTTTCTGTAGTAATTATCTTTCAGTTGGTGTTGATATAAATGATAAAGATCAAAAATTTGCATCATTATATCTTGGTAATTTTTCTGGATATGAAATAGAACAATTTAATGCAAGAATTAGAAAAACTGGAATCAAAAGTATTTATTGTGTAACAACAAATAATTCTGATGGTACAACCAATGATGTATTATTAGAAGAACCATCGTTGGTATTAAGAATTACTGATGATGAAAAACTTTTCTTTCTTGATGATAAAGAAATTGCCAATGCTAAGACAGAATTTCTTGTAACTTATGACCCAGTTCTTAGAAGAATAATAACTCCTGGATTCTCGTTATTAAATGGGAAGTTTGCGTTTAACCTGGAAGAATATGAGTTGGTATCATTTGAAAATAAGTATTCGGAATGTATGCAACATCCTATTAAAGTTGCTCGAGAACTTGCAAAATATGGTTATAAGATAACTGTAAGTACGGAATTTGAAGGTCTTGGTTTGTCAATGCAAGAAGAACTTAAAAAGATTGGTATTGCAAGTGCTAAAGAAGAAAAAATAAGAAAACATAATATACTTGTTGGAACATTTCTTGAATTAATTGATAATAATACTTATAAAAATCAACATGGTTTAGAGTTTTCAGATGTTATTGAATTTATCATGAAACATACTGATATGATTCAAGAAGAAAGAGATTTAGTTGATGATAATGGTATTCCATGTAATTTAAAAATTGATTTCGATATATTTTCAACACCAACAGCAATATTTGTACGTTCAAAAGAAGCTCTTGAAAAGATGATAGGTTATGCTCGATACCTTATTAAAAGATATTCGAAAACAAAAGCTAAAGAATTATTGTTACGTTATGTTACTGAAGAAGGTATTTTGGAACAAAAGAAATTTAAACGAACAATTAATCTTTTGAAACTTGTTGAAGCATCAGATGCAAATGAATTATCAGAACCAATAACAAGAACTCTCGAAAAAATATATGAATTTGTTGATAAGTTTGATATATCGAAAGATTATAGAGTAACATTTGATTCTTATAGGTCTTTCTTAGAATTATTGACAAATGATTATATTGCAATGCTTGGAATTAAAATTAATACCAAACATGCTTTTGATAAAATTCAAGATAGTATTGTTGAAATGATTCAAGATGTTGCAACTAAAAGCACTTCAAGCAAAGGTATAAGATTTACATATAATAGATTATCAGACCAAGATTCTGAAAGAGTTATTAATCGAAGAAGTGTAGATACTATTGTACAAAATATGTTTAAACTTACAAGTGATTTAATATTTGAAAAGAATCGAATCAGAAAGAAACATATAATATTACAAAAACAAGAATTTTAAAAAATTGATAAAACATAATCTAATAAATATTGTAATAAGTAATTTTTAAAATTGAGAATTATGACTAAGAAACAATTGATTATTCTTGCTATTGTTGTAGCGGTATTTATTGCTATAATGGTATTTGTTAAAGTTGTTCCTTTTGGAGCTTCTTTATGTGGATTTATTGGTCTTTGTATTGGTATTTATTTGGGGTATACTGCAAAGAAATTACCTATTATTGGTGATAAAAAGTAACAATAGTATTTTGATACTTAAATAAACAGGGAAAGTATTTTCCTTGTTTTTATTTATATATCGGATATATTTAATATAAAAGAAATTATAATGTTATGGAAATTAATAATGAATTAACCAAAAATGAAAAAGTTCTCGCAATGAGAACAATTTTTAATGATAAACCTATTGGTAAATTCATTAAAAATCCTGCTGACTTTTTAGCGAAAGGTTTTGATAAACTTGAAGGATTCGATGCTCGTTGGATGAGTCTTATTACTAATAATCCATTATTATTTGAAGATATTGATTATGTTCGAATTAAACCTTTTGTTAATAATAAAGTAACCGAAGCAGAAATTGAAGCATATAAAAACGGAGATTTACGAGAAATATATCCAACATTTGACCATTTATTAATGTCAAATTTAAAACAATATGATAGAATAATAAATTTTTGTTCTATGATATTTTTACATTTTGTTAGAATTTATGGTGATGTTGTGCAAGAACAAATGAAAGATATACCTTGGGAACTTGAGATGACACCATCAAGATTAGCTTGTTGTGCTTTAACTTCAATGTCTTCAACAGAATGGGAATTAAATTATGCTTGGAGTCCTATTAAAAAAATAATTTTTGATAAACCAATAAAAGGTTCTGATAAATCATTATTAGAACTTAATTGGAAAAAATTATATAAAAATAGGACATTTGCAAAATTTATGGAGTTTTCAGCAATACGTTGTGGTACTTCAGGATTTAGAGAAACTTATATTGCTGATATAACTTCAAATAGAAAACTTACAGATGTTTGTTCAAAATTTACAAAAACATCAACAGCAATATCTCAACAACAATTAGATAGTTTATATTCATATATTGTTGAAATTGAAGATGTTAAAGAATCTGTATTTGATTCTCTTGATAAAGCAATGAGTACAATGTATGCAGGTCATAAAGACCAATATACAATATTTGTTTTTGAATCAGATATATTTATTTTCAGTTCAAAATTTAAATTGAGAATTGCAAAAAATGAAGAAGGAAATATTATCAAAGAATTTTTAGCTAATAGTTATGAATGTTTTATGGCTGATGAATATTTGGTTCATTCAACTACTTCATTAATTAAATGGGCTAAACATATTGTTCCAATTGATATGGAATATGATAAAGCAATTCTTCGAAATCTTTTAACAACAATGTTAGAACAATCATATCGAGAAATTATATGTATTAAACGTATGAATGAATTTGGTATGACTTCAAAAATAACATTCAAAGGTAGTTTTGATAATGTTCGTGCAACAGAAGTATTTTATTTCAATGAAAATGAAATACATAGAATTGAAAAAACATTATCAAAATCTAATATGGCGAAATATATTGTTGATAGAGGATATTATATATTTGGTTTGGAATCGGATGTTTTAAAAATACTTCCTGAAATAACTAAACAAACAATTATTGAACATTATTCAAACTATTGTGTTCCGATATTTTCTCATATGAAAGATGTAATTAATCTTTATGAATTAAATCGTAATGAAATTATTGATGTAATTTGTACTGATTATATAAATCCGGAAAAATTAGAAAATGAAACAATATTATATACCGATAATGTTATTTCTAAAGAACGAGATTTAATGTCTGTTATGTTAAAGAAACAATATGGAAATCAAATAGGTTCAAAAAAATCATATTGGGGAATAATTGATAATAAATAAATATAATATTATGGAATTTATAGAATTTGACGCAACAATTAAAAAGACTAAAATCACAAAAGAACCATTTGTTACAATATCATCTTATGGTTGTATTAGGTTTAATAGTTTTTTTAAAAATGTTTAAAATTAACAGAAGATACAAAAGTATCATTTTTACAAGATAAAAATAATCCAAAAGATTGGTATTTAAAACTTGATACTATTAATGGTATTAAATTGAAAACAAATAAAAAAGATAAAAGTTTTCATATTCAATTTAGGGAAGTTACAAATGCTATATTAAAATCTCTTGAGAAAACAAAAACAATCAAAATAAGAATATCAACACAAATACATGATGGAATGTATGCTTTATTAACTAATACAATAAAATAATGAATAATTTTGATGAAGATATTCCTTGGATAATATCAAATAAAATACCAAAAAGAAATTATAAAATTTGTCAAAATAAAAACGGATTTTATATTAAAAGAAAAGTATTTCAAGGTTGGATAAAAGTCAGAGAATCTATTAATTTATTTAATGATAAATTTGAATGCAAATATTTTTTGACTCAAGAAATTGCAAATGATTAATAGATAAATTATGTACAACAAAATGTTATTTACAATCAAATCAATTTATTAACAGATTATCAATAATAGTATTTATTGGTGCTCTTATATATTTTATTGTATGGAACTCAATAATATAAAATTTTCCGCAATTGCGTGTATAACAAAAACAGGTGGTCTTGGTTTTAAAAATGAATTATTATTTCGAATCAAAGAAGATTTAAATTTTTTTAAATATAAAACTGAAAATCATATAGTTGTTATGGGTAGAAAAACATTTGAATCTATTGGAAAACCATTATCAAATAGATTTAATATTGTTTTAACAAATAATGCTGTTGATTTCAATATTAATCAAAAAGATAAAAATTTGATCTTTTTGAATAAAATTTCCGATATTCCAAAAATAATAAATAATAATCATATATTTATTCATGATGATTTATATTCTGTAGAAGTTAAATATAATATTTCAAAAAATATTAATACTTCAGAAATATTTATTATTGGTGGTCAATCAATTTATCAAAGATTCGAAAAATATATATCGAAATATTATTTAACAATTGTTGATTCCGATAAAGAATATGATGCGTTTTTACCTATGTTTAAGGAATTAATCAGTAAATATAATTGTTTAAATAATATAATTAAAGTTGACAAAAATTGGTTGTATTATAAACCTGAAAATTATTTTGATGAAAAATTAGGTTTAAATTATACCAGAATAATAATGGATAAATTTGAATAATATGATTACACAAAATTATGAAGAACAATATGCTAATGCTTTGTATCGAGTTTTTAAAGAAGGTATAAAACAATCAAATCGTACAGGTATTGATACCTTAGTTGTTCAACATCAATATTTTTATCTTAAAGATGTTGCAAATAATTTTCCAGCATTAAGAGGTAAAAAAATATTTCCGAAATTAGCACTTAAAGAACTTATATGGTTTCTTTCAGGAAGAATTGATTTAAAATTTCTTCATAACCATAATGTTCATTATTGGGATGAATGGGAAATAAAAGAAGGAGAATTTAAGGGAACAGTTGGTAAAACTTATGGTTATCAATTTCGTAATTTTAATAGTATTGATCAAACAGAATATATTATTAAACTTTTGATAAATGATCCATTATCAAGACGAATTGTATTAAATCTTTGGAATCCGAAAGATCTTCCAGAAATGTCAATTTCACCATGTGTCTATGATTATCATTTTGAATGTACTCCAATAACTGATAATAAATATTTTGTTGATTTACATGTACGTTCAAGGTCTGAAGATAGTTTTATTGGATGTCCTTATGATTTTTGTAGTGTTGCTTGGTTTTTAAATATTCTTATTTCAATGCTTAATTGTATGCAATCTCAAAAAACATTTATTGCACATAATATTCATTTTACTTGTGATAATTTTCACATGTATGTAAATCATGAAGACCAAGTAAAACAATATCTTAAGAATTTTGAAAAAGGATTAAAAGATAATTTATTTGATATTCCAATTATTTATACAGATAATTTAAAAGAAAATTGGAAAATAAATAATGAAGTTTGGAATATCAATAATTTCCTTGCAAATTTTTTCAATTCTGAAGAAAAATTTAAAATGTTTAATCTTAATAAATATGAAACACCATTTGATAAGATTCAAGCAGATGTTGCAGTTTAATCATTCAATTTAATATAGTTAATAAAAATTCAAAAGAAAATTAATTTTTAAATCTATAAAACAATGAAAGAAATTTTAGAACAAATCAGAAAAGAATATCCAAATGTAAAAGGTATTGCGATTATTGGAACTGATGAAATTGATGGTTTACAATGTAATTGTCCTCAATGTCAAGCTGAACGTGCTGAACAAGAAGCAAAAAAACAATCTGAAGAAATTGAAGCATCAGATGATATGTTTAAATTTGAAATTGGGGATGTTGTTAAAGTTCCTGTTATAGAGGCCCCAGAAATGTGTGTAAGAAATTCTTATCTTTCTGATGATAATAACGTTTATGTTATTTGTAATTGGTTTGATGTTGATTTGTGTCTTCAAGAAGAAACATTCAATCAAGCACAATTAAAACTTGTCAAAACAGTTAAAGAATAAATTTCATATTTAGTTTTTAGTTCTTTTTAAGGGTATATGATTCCAAATCATATACCCTTTATTTTTCCCCTAATTTTCAAATATTATCAAATTAAATATATAGATAATAATCCAAAAATAATAATAAATAATAAAGTTATGAAGATAATTTTTAGTGCTGATTTGCAAGTAAAATGTCGGGAAGATAATTTATTTCGTTCTGCTGAACGTTCATTAAATGGTATATATGATGTCATAAAATCTACGAAAGCTGAATGTTATTGTATAATTGGTGATTTCTTTGAATATCCAACACCAAATGATTCTGAAAGAAAACTGATTAATAATCATATTGGTAAAGTTCTTGCTCTTGATACTGTAAAAGAAGTTGTTTTAATGTGTGGGAATCATGATTTACAGAAAGAAAGAAAAATTGAAGAACATCAAAGAGGATTCAATCCAATAAACATTATTGTTGATTTTGTAAATAGTCTTGATAACAAATTAGCATCAAAAATAACTTATTGTAAATCAACTGAATCATATATTTCTAAAGCTAATAATTCTTTAGTTTGGTTACCTTATAGTCTTGAAGACCAAGAAATATGGAGAAATAGTTCTTTTGAAGAAAAACGAGGTATCTTTGGTAATTTAACATCAGATAAAAATTATATATGTCTTTATCATGATATTTTGAAAGAATATGTTGACCAAACAAATCTTCCAATTCAAAGAAAAAGATATAATGAATTGATGGGTATTAATGATTTTCCATCTGATATAATATTTGCTGGAGATATTCATAAAAATTGGGGATGTTTCTCTTATGATGATAATACTCAAAAAGTAAATAAACGTTTTACATATACTGGTTCACCTTATCAACATACTCATAGTGAAGGTTCATATCTTATTATAAATGAATCAACAAAAAATTCAGATATTATTGGTGAAACAAAAGTTGTTAAATGTTTTGATACTGATGGATTTAAAGATATTGATAATCTTGAAAAATATATTTCGGATATTAATCTCAAAGACTTCATATCATATATTACAATAAATATCGATAATTCAATATCAGAAGATAATTTGCTTGAATTATTCCATAATAAAATCAAACAAATTAAATTTGGTATTGAGCAAACTTATATCAAAATTAAATCAGCATCAAATCTTATTTCCAAAGAAAAAGATTTATATGAAGAGCTTCAATATTTGATTACAACAAATAATTATAAACGAGTTGTTATTGATTTTACTTACGATAAATTTGTAGATATTAATATATCAACAGCTTCAAATGAAACTATCAAAGAATTACAACAAGAAATTGTTGATAAAGAAAATCAAAAGAATACAGAGTCATCAGAAGTAATAATTGATATTACTAAAATTGATAATATTGATTCACTTATTTTAGATCAAACAAAATTAAATAAATTATTTAATTCTGTTCTTGATGATACTTTAAAATCAATGAAACTTGCATTTGATGAAGATATTACCGAATCTTATGTTAAGGATGAAATAACTAATTTGTTTGAAGAAGAATTATCAAAAGCATTAGTAAATAATAAACGTTTTGATATTCGATTTGATTATATCGAATGTAATGGATTCATGCTTCTTGGTCCAAATAGAATACAATTAGATTATCCTGGAATTACTCGTATTGTTGGCTCAAATGGTGTTGGTAAAACAACATTATTTAATATGTTACGTTGGAGTTTAACAGGTAAATTATTTGAAGAACTTTCTGATAGAAATACTACTCAAAATACTTTACTTGTATTTAATGATAAAAATCCTGAATTAAATATTATCATTACTAAAACAGCATTATTTATTAATGGACAACATGTTATTATTGAAAGAAAAGCTGAAAGAATTTGGAAATCAAATGTATCAGATGAACAAAAATTAGCTAAAAATTGGAAGTCATATATTTCCAAAGTTTATATGGATGTTAAAATGACTGTTATAAATTCCAAAGGCGAAGAAAGTGTTTACACTGGAGATCAAGTAAATAAAATATTAAAGTATTGGTTTGGAGAAACTATATCAACTATTTTGTTTTTAAATTACGATAGAATTAAGAACTTATTAAATTCAAATTCAGATAATTTAAAACAATTAGTATTATCATATATTGGTGTTAATTATCTTCAAAAACTTGAAGATGCTTTACCAACAATTAAATCAAAACTTGAAGTAGTAAGACCAAAAGATACTAAAGAAAGTCTTCGTTCAAATATTGAAATGTTACGAGATAGTATTAAAAATGATACTACAGAACTTGATATTCATAAATCCAAAATTGAACCTATGGATAATGAAATTAAATCTTATGAAAATCAAGTAAAAGATAATTCAGATAAATTAATTAATCTTGGTAACATTGAAAATATTCTCAAAGAAAAACGTGAAGAGAAAAATGAATTATTTGATAAAATTAATTCTTTTGAAAAACAAGAACTAAAAGAGTTAATACCATTTAATATTAAAAAACCAGAAGAACCAAATACAAAAGAATTAAACCAAAAATTAGATGTATTAAATATAGATATTAATGATTTAAATTCCCAAGTATCTGATAAGGAAACAACTATTAAAAATGAATATCAGAAATTAATAAATGATATTAATAATAAGATACTTGATATTAAAACTAAATGGAATCAGAAAAAAGAAACTTATCAAAATACAATAGATACAAATACAAATATAATTGAAACTATCGAAAAAGAAATAATAGATACTTTCAAAAAATTAATTGATGAAAACAATATTGCAATATCTGAAAAAGAAAATTCAGAAGAAATTGTAAACATTAATAATAAAATATCTGAAATCAAAAATAATGTTGTAACATATTTAACAACAATTATTGATAAACTCAAGATAGCTAAAGATTCCAAACAAAATAGATTATTAGCAACAATAAATATTATTGATAAAACTAATAATGAATTATCTGATATTAATAAACAAATAGAATCTGGTATCTGCCCTACTTGTAATAGACCATTTGATAATTTTGAAAATAAGATTATTGAACTTAAGGAAACAAAAACTTTATTGGAAACAAAAATTAATGAATTCAATATTACAAAAGAACAACAAGAAAATGAATTCAATAAAGCTAAGAATACATTAGATTTGTATCAAGGATATTTATTAAAATTATCTGTATATGAATTTGATGGTGAATGGTATAATAATTTATTGGATGATCAAAAACAAAATGTATTAGAAATAATTGATTTACAAAATCAAATTATTGATATACAAAAATCCAATGAATTATTTATTAAAGATTGTAATAATGAAAATAAATTATATAATCTGGTAATCGAAGGAATATATAAAAATTCATATTATATGTTTGATGATAATTACCAAACAGCTCAAGTTCTTAAATATAATGAACAAATCAATAAAATCAAAGAAACCAAAGAAATTATATTATCAATAAAAATTGAAATAGAATCTAATGAATCAAAAATTAATATGGCTCTTGAATCATTAGATTTGAAACAAGATAAATTAATGACAAAATTTTATGAAAGAAACTTTGATAATTATAAGGATAATTCAGAATATTTGGGAAAAAATAATCTTGTAACTTTATTCCAATATTATATTGATTTAAAAAATATTCAAAATAATATTGAGTCAAAGAAAACAGAACTTCAGAAAACTCAAAGTGATATTAATAATATAAATTCTGAATATCAACAATTAATAAAAGAATATATCGAAAGTCTTGAAGAAAATAATCGTTTAAATAAAGAAATACAAGATTTCAATAAAGGAGTTGATGAACATAATAATTTGATAAATATATATAATCTTAATTTCGAAAAACTCAAAAATGAAATAGAAAATCTCGAAACAATTAAGTTACCTGAATATAATAAATTAAAAGAAATTGGAAATAATTTATCAGAAAAATTATTACAATTAAGGATTGATCTTAAGAAGATTGGAGAAGATAAACATATTTGTGAATTGAATATTTCTCGTAAGAATCTTCAATTAAATGAATTGATTCAAAAATATGAAGAATATCTTAAATATCAAAGAAACAAATTAATTTATGATATTTACAAGAAATTGATTGAAACATCATTCAAGGATATTGTGTTTGAATATTATCGAACATATATGAATAACACATTGAATATATTACTTGAAGATATGTATTTTAAACTTATATGGACACCCGAAGGTGAATTATATATGTGCGATTTACGTAATGGAGATTATTCATTCAGACCTGTAATGGTCACTTCAGGTATGGAAACATCTTTCTTAGGTCTTGCGTTAATTTATACAATGCATGTTTTGAATATCAAAAATACAATATCATTAATGCTTATTGATGAGTTATCAGGACAATTAAATAAAGGTGAAAATCTAACATATAAAGTAGAAAATTATCAAGAATTGTTTGTAACACTTCTCAATAAATTTAAGAATAAATCTCTTATTGTTGTTGATCATAATATTGTAAATCTTTATGAAACTGCTCAATATGAGGTAATTCCCAATAAAGAGAATGGTTCAAAATATATTTTAAAGATATAATCAATTTAGACACCTACATACCAGATTACACCAAAATTATTTCATATAACCGGTTGAAATCTGATATATAGGTGTCTTCTTAAGATTTAATATCAGGGATTTTCAGTTTTCCAGTTATCAGGTATTTCAGAATAATCAGTTAAATTTAAACAATTAGTAAAACAAGCAGTTCCTGTAATTTCATCAATATATCCATTTTCAGATGTTCTTTCCCATAATTTAATTCCGTTTTCGTCTGATGGTGTTTCTCCAGTTAAATTAGGACAAAGAGCAAAGCAAAAATAAAAATCAGAAGCTGCTTTATTATTATTAAATAAACCTTTCGGTATTGATGTTAAACCAGTACAGCCCATAAAACATCCTAAAAAAGTATCATAACTTGCAGATATATAACAATATCCAAATTCAATAATTTCAGGATTATCATAAAAAAGATTTTCAGGAATTTCAATTAATTGTTTACATTCCATAAAAGCATCATATAAATATTTTATGCCTATTTTAAATTTTACTTTAACAATATGATTACCAATATTGTGGAATGTATACCTATCAGTATTTTTTGTGATTAAATCTTCACCAGTTTCTTCAATTATAATTGATTCAAAATACTTTAGTGAATATACAATATTAATTGTTTGATTTTCTTCAGTAGTTTTATATACAAGATTTTTGTAACCAGATTTTTCAAATAATACAGTAATATTTCTCATATCAATATAGTTTAAAATTCTAAACTATTTATTGCTTGTTTTTTTATTTTATCTATTAGCTTATTCCAAATTATTGTATAAAATAAAAGCCGGCTGAAATATCAACCGACTTTCTTTTTCTCTCCATTAGAACATTCAATTTTCATAGAAAATTTCATATTCAGTTTCATAGTTATCACCACCTTCGTTATCTATAATAGTGATTTTGGTAATGTAATTATCTTTAACTTCATATTTGAAAGATTCCAAATATTTATATCCGCCTTCGTCATCTACTACATTTACATTTATTTTTTCCGGCAAATAAACAGAACGTTTTCCAGTTATCCCGTAAAGGAAAAGGTCTTCAACATTTTCAAAATAATCCGTAAGAATTATTCCAAATAAATCCAGATTCAAATTATTAAGTTGTTGACCGTATGTAAAATCAATCAACGCATATACATTATCAAATTCCTCATCTATCCATTTATATTGAATCAAATATAATACACTTTTGTTATAACCCTCGTAATTCATACCCTACTGCAACAAATGTTGTTTTTGATTATTTAATAATTGAACAAGAATAGAGTGTTTGGTGTAATCTGGTATGTAGGTGCCTCAATTCAAAACAAAATTGAAAAAATAAAAATACTTCTATTTATTATTTTTTGTTTTTATGTGAGGTTTGGAAATGTATATTTCCAAACCTCTTCATTTTTTAAGCTGTTTTACTTAATTCTATATAAAGGTCAATTTTAACTTTTCTTTAGCTTTGGGAGACTTTTTAACTGTTTTTGGGAGAAATTTTAGTAAAATATTAACTGATTTACTCCAAAAATGATCATTTTTGCAAAAATCAGTTAAAAATTTAAGTTATCAAGAGATAAAATAAAAGGGATTTAAATTTTTCTCCAAAACTAATATTTTCATTATTTAATTGAAATCGTAAACATGTATTATTAGAATCCCTAATTTTTAAAATTATATCAGAATTATAAATAGTAATATAAATAATAATATTATGGAAATTGATTTTACTAAATTACCTGAGGAAAATTCAACATATTATGATTATTCTTGTCCTGATACACTTTTTAATAAAAACAATAGAACTGATAAAAGTATTCTAAATGAAAATGGAATAACAAACATTGGAAAGTTACTGAAAGCTTATATTCAGGTAAAAAACAAAACAGGAAATTATTCAAGAAATTTAAGAGATATTATTATTGGTAATTTTGAATATTGGTATTCAGAATATATGAAAAAAATTTATAATACTAAACAAATATCAATAATTAAATTAGTTCAAGAACATCAAAGAACTGGTGGAAAAAGTTTAGAATATATTAAAGAACTTGTAAATTTTCTTGATAACAATCCAGATAAAAAAATTAGAATTATTGGTTTATATAATGATTTTATTATTGAAAATAATAATAAATGGAAATCTTTTACAGAACAAGAAAAGATTGATTATATTTATTCATTACAAACAAGAGTTTCAACATTAGATAGACCATTAAATTTAATACACAAATATGATTATGAGTTTTAGATATTTATTATATATTGGAATTATTATTTTAATTATTGATTTGGTTTGTTTCTTAAATGAATTATCAAAAAGATTATATGTTATTACATCAGATAAAATAATAATCATTAAAAAGAAAGATAAATATTTTGTAAAAATTAAATATTACAATTTATTTAGTATTATTCCAATGTATAAATATTGGTGTCATTATATTATTAAAACCAATTTTGGTTTAAAAGTAATTTATCATAGTTTTGATAGTGAACAAGAAGCTATTGATGCTGCAAATTCAAATAAAAAATTTTATTATAGATATGAGTAACGGAAAAAATAGATATTATTTTCTTTGTGAAGATAAAAGAAATGGAGAACAAAAACAAATTTGTATCGAATCTACAAATTTGAATATTGCAAAAGATGATATTTCAAAATTGATATATTATAATGTTATTAAAACATTTTTGGAAAAACCAGAAGGAATAATATATTATTTAAATCAGGAAGAACAAAGTATAATTGATAAATATTCTAAATAATGACTTGGAAAATAATTAGTAATATTACTTATTGGTTTACATTTTTACTTGTAAAAATATTGTATTATTTGATATTATCGATAATTGTTATAAGTTTGTTATCAGTTATTTTGATATGTTCTCTTCCAATATTTATAATATTATTTATATTCAAATTATTAACTGTTTGGTTTAAATATTTGGTATTTGCTATTGCATTTTATTGGTTAATTTATTCATTTAAATTATGGTTTCTTTAATAAAAATACTTTCAAGAGAAAAATTTGATTATATTATCACAATAAATGGAATAAAAGATAATCAAGCATATATTTGTATAATTTTATAAAATGATAATTCTTTCAATCATATATTGTGGAATGAAGATTATAGAAAAAGAATAATATCACAATTTGATGATATTGATATAAAAGGTTTAAATTCAATATTTGTTGATAATGGGTCATTTATTAAACCATTTAATTCTCAGAATGCTAAATCAATATATGGTTATATTAAAGATAATATTGATAAACAAGAATGGTTAATATATTGTGATACTGGTATTTCTCGTTCAAGTGCTGTTGGTGTATTTTTATCACAATATCTTGATTATTTATTACTTTCAAAAATATATTATTGGACTAAAGATAATATAAATGAATTAAAAAGATATTGGAAATTATTAAATATTTGTGAATCAAATTATATCAATTATCTTTTACAATATAATTTCTGTAAACATCCAAATGATAAAGTTCTTTTAGAATTATATCAATGTTTTAAAGATGTGTATGGATTTTATCTTCAAGAAATATTTAATTAAAATATTGAAACTCTGGGATTTTTATTCCAGAGTTTCTTCTTTTAATTTTTACCTTATTTTTATTAATTTATCAGTAATATATAATATTCAATAATATTGTATAATAAAGAATATTTGTTTTATGGAAAATAAAATTGATACTGTAACTGATATTGATAAGGATTTAGTTTTTGAAGAAACTTTAAAATATTTTGATGGTGAAGAAATGCCAACTAAAGTTTGGATAAATAAATATAGACAATTTGGTGAAACCACACCTCAAGATAGATTTAAAACAATTGCAAAAGAATTTGCTGAAACTCAAGCTGAAACTTTTTGTAATCAAATAAGAAAACTTACAGAAAAAGATATTGAAAATTTATCAGATAATGGTAAAATCAAATTTAGAAAATTAATTGAAGCATATAATAAAGGAGGTCAAGAAAGTGTTGCTTTTGAATTAAGAAATCATTACGAAACATTATTTGGTAAATTTGAACATTCAATAGGGGGTGGAAGTGTTCTTCAAGGTGTTGGAGCAAATAATTATTCTTCTTTGAGTAATTGTTTTGTTATGGGTCAACCATTTGATTCATATACTGGAATTATTATGAAAGAACATGAACTTATCAGTGCAGAAAAAAGACGCGGGGGCATTGGTCTCGATGTTTCGACGTTACGACCTAAATACACGCCAATTCATAATCAAGCACAATATTCAACTGGTCCAATGTTATTTGTTGAAAGATATGAACATGGAACAAAAGAAGTATCTCAAAATGGTAGACGTGGTGCTTTGATGATTACTATGAATATTTTACATCCAGATTCAATGGATTTTATTAATGCTAAACAAGAAGATGGAAAGTTATCTGGATGTAATATGTCATTACAGATTCCAAATGAATTTATAGAAGCTGTTGAAAATGATTCCGAAATTTTCTTAAGATTTCCATGTGATATTCCATTTGAAAACTTTTTAATTTCAACATATTCAAAAGAAAGACTTGATGAAATAAAATTTGGTGAATTAATAACAACAAGTTATGTAACTAAAAAATATGGTGAAAATTCTGAAGTAAAAGAAGGATTTATTAGAAAAGTAAAAGCAAAAGATTATTGGGATAAATTAATTCATTGTGCTTGGTATATGGCAGAACCTGGATTAATGTTTAAAGATAATCATGAAGATTATGCTCCGGATTCAGTTTATCCCCAATATAAAGGTGTTACAACAAATCCATGTTTTGGTGGTGAAACAATGTTGTTAACAACTGATGGTTATATTCCATTTGAAGACCTTTTCTTAGTTCATGATTTTGAAATTGAATTATTTGGTAAAACCCATAAAGCATTTGTATCTCATGCAAGATATGATGATATTTATGAATTAATTTTTGAAGATTATACTCCTGAATTTCCAATATATATGACTAAAAATCATATTGTTAAATATTCAGAAGGAGAAGATGAAATTCAAAATTTAATTGGTAAAAAAATTCAAACAAATATTGATTCAAAACCATTCATTACTCTTAAGGAACTTAAATTTTATGAAAGAAATATAACATATAATTTCAGTGTTCTTGATGGTCCAAATTATGGAATTGTTAGTGAAATTGTAGTTCGGAATTGTGGTGAGATTCGAATGCAACCGTATGATTCTTGTAGATTAGTTGCTGAAAATATGTTGAAATGCGTTGAACAACCATTTACCAATTCTGCTATTTTTAACATACAAAAATGGTATGATGTTTGTTATGAACAACAAATTTCTGCTGATACTCTTGTTGACCTTGAATCAAAATATGTTCAAAAAATTATAAATAAAATTCAAAATTCTGAAGACCCAGAAGAATATAAACAAATTGAAATAAGTCTTTGGAGTAAAATAAAAGATACTTGTTTATCATCAAGAAGAACAGGATGTGGATTTTTAGCTCTTGGAGATACTCTTGCAGCTCTTGGATTAACTTATTCAAATGATGAAAAAACAACTTCATTTATTGAAAAAGTATTTTACTTAAAAATGAAAGCTGAACTCAATGCTTCAATTGACTTAGCAATCATTTATGAACCATTTAAAGGTTGGAATAAAGATAATGAATTTATTGTAATAAATGATGAACTAATTGGAACAAATAAATTTTATCAATTTATTGAAGATGAATATTCTGAAGAAGCAAAACGTATGATTAAATTTGGTAGACGAAATGTTTCTTGGTCTACTGCCGCTCCAACTGGTTCTCAATCAATTTTAACACAAACAACATCAGGAATTGAACCATTATTTTTACCATTTTATAAACGAAGAGTAAAATGTATTGATGAAAATCAAAAAGTTGATTTTATTGATACTGATGGTCAAAAGTTTACAGAATATGTTGTATTACATTATCAATTTAAACAATGGATAAAAATTAATCATCCTGAAATTGATATTAATAATTTAAATCCTGATGAAACACAAAAATTATATGAACAAAGTCCTTGGTTTGGTTCATGTGCTGGTGATATTAATTATGCTGATAGAATATTGATTCAAAAAATTGTTCAAAAATATACTTCACATAGTATTTCATCAACATTAAATTTACCAAATAATGCAACTGAAAAACAAGTATCTGAAATATATTATAATTCTTGGAAACTTGGTTTGAAAGGACAAACAGTATATCGTGATGGTTGTAGAAAAGGTGTAATTGTTTCTACTGATAAAATTGAACAAACAGAAGATGATTTCAAAGATATTCGAGCTCCAAAAAGACCTATAGAATTATCTGCAGATTATTATACTGTTTATGATAAAAAGAAATGTTATTCAATACTTATTGGTTTAATGAATAACAGACCTTACGAAATATTTATTATTAGTGATATTACTGGTCTTCCTGAAATTCTTGATGATAATAAAATAAAAGGTGTTATCAGAAAAGAAATGAAAGATGTATATTTATTCGAAGCTGATTCTTATGATTTCATTATTCCAAATTTACAAGATGCTGAACATGATGAAAAAGAATTAGGATTGATGTTATCAACAATGTTACGTCATGGAGTTCCTTTGAAATTCTTGATAAAAACACTTAACAAGACTAAACCAATTGCAGGTTCATTTACTTACAAACTTATCAAGATTTTAAGTAAGTATATTCCCAATGGTGAAGAGACAGGTGAAAAATGTCCAGATTGTGGAGCTAAGATTCGATATGAAAATGGATGTCGTAAATGTTATAATTGCGGATATTCAGCATGTTAAATATTAACTGGAACCAAGAAGCTAAATGATTAAGTTCATTTACTTCTTGGGTTCTTTAAACTATATAATAATGAATATAATTTACTTTATAATTTTAATAGTAGTAATTATTGCAATATTACTATTATTTAGGATTTTAGAAACTACAATAAATCCTGTTAAAAACTATTTGAATGATGTTTCTTCAATGAAACAAAGTCAAATTAAATCAGAAATAAATCGTTTACATGTTTATTTGTTAATTAAAAATTTAAAAGATATGAAAAAGTATATTGGTATTTGTTTGGTAATTATTATTTTAGGATTACTTGTTGGTGGTGGAATTATTTTCAATGATTCTCGTAATTATTTTATTGAATATTTTGAAGCAAAACGTCAAAAACTTAATTTGATGCACGAAGCCAGTGTTGATTCACTTCAAAATATTATTATTATGAATCAAAAAACTATTGATTCACTTGCAGTTAAAATAAATGTAAATCAAGAAATTGTTGATAATTTAAATAAACAACTTGAAAAAGTTAATCAATCAAATGCAAATCTTCAATACAATATTCGTCATCAGAATCAAATGATTGAAAAACTTGTTAAAGAAAACAATGAACTCAAAAATAAATAGTTTCCCTTATTTTTCTTAAATATTTAAATATAGTTATTGTAAATTTATAATAATCTAAAATAATAATGGGTATACTTACAACAGATAAAGAACATCTTGAAATATTTAATAATACTGGAAGAGGTATTAAAATAAATAAGAATCTTCCAAAATATATTGTTCTTAAAAAAACATCAAGATGAATTAGCGAATAAATATTGTTCAGAAGATTATAAAAGTAAATTACCTGTAGATTCAGATAATTTAGCATTGGATGAAAAAGGACAAGAAGAAATAAGAAACATAACAATTAATCTTGCTGAAGCTTTTGATAAAGAAACTGCACATGATTTCAATATTATATTAAACACAAAAGATTTCAAAGATAAATTTAAACTTACTCTTTGTGATTTCAATAGTTTTGAAATTTCAATGGTAAACAATATAAAAGATTATTCACAATCTGATTTCAAATTTAATAAATTCATTAAAAAGATAATTAGATATTTCAAAAATGTTGATGATGAAAAATCAAAAGAATTTTATGAAATAGATATTCTTCAATTTTTTGATTTTGTTAAACTTGAAACAGAAGATTCCAAAGAAAAATACAAAAATCGTATTAAGGAATATATGATTCTTTTGAAACAATGTGATGTTATGGGACAAACTTCCATGAAAGAAAAATTATTCCAAAATATTATCATTAATAAATACGAATCAATATTGTATGCTCATGGTTATCAGAAATTAATAACTGAAGAGAAATTGGTTGAATTTATTAAGAAATCAGAAAAAGGATTATCTTTAACTTATATAGATAATTATACCAAAATAATTCCATTAGATATAACTCAAAAAGTTATTGAAGCAAATAAATTGGAAGTTTTCGATAATTATTGTATTCTTCATTATGACCCTAATAAAAAATCTTATCAACAAACACAAGAAGATATAAAGAAAGAAAATCAAAAACGAAGAGATCCAATTTTATTTGGTATGATTAAAAATTCCAATAAATTATATTTTATTGGTGATTGGATTGATGAATATTGTGATTTAACTTTTGATAAGATTATTGATATAATGGGTAAAGAACTTATTGAAAAAGATTACCTTGTTGATAAAATTGATTTGAAAATGTAATTTTATGAATATTGATAATTCCAAAGAATATATCCTTTGTGCTGCAATTAAACGAAAAGAACCAAGGCAATGTTATAAATGTTATTACGAACATTTACATGATATTTATAATATTGAACTTGGTTTTCGTCATCCTGATATTCTATATAGATTTAAAAATGAAGTATCTACAAATCCAAAAGACCAAGGATTTTATACATCAAAAGGTAGATTTGTTTCTCGTGAAGAAGGATTGAAAATTGCAAGAGCTTCAGGACAAGTAAATGAAATTATTGGAGGAGTATTAACAAGCGAAGATTTATATTAATATCAAAAAAATGAATTCAATTCTAACGAAAAATGATAAATTTTATATATCATTATTGAGATGTGTTGCATCTAATTCTATTGCATTTAAAAGAAAAGTTGGAGCTATTATTGGAATATCAGATGATAATTTTGAACCAAAAATAATATCTACTGGATATAATAGAATGTCAAAATTATCACCAATACAAAATTGTGATTTCAAAAAAGGAGAATCTTTTGTTACTTATGATTCTGTTTTTCATGCTGAAGAAGTTGCAATAACAACAGCATTAAAGTTAACAAATGAACTGAATTTAAATAAATCAACAATTTATTGTACATATTCTCCATGTATAAATTGTTGTAAATTAATTGTTTTAAGTGGTATAAAACGATTAATATATATTGATAAACATAAGATAAATTTTCATACTAAAGGAGAATTGAATATATGTTGTCAAGATTATTTAATTGAAAATAACATTGAAATCATAAGAGTTAATGAAAACACTTATGAAATTATAGAACATTATAAACCAAACTAAAAATGGAAAATAAAGTTATTATTATATTTATAGTTATATTATTTGATGAGAATGATAATATAATTGATAAATATGAAAATCAGTTAAAAATTGATTCAAAGTTACAACCGAAATCAGTAAAACAATATCTTAATATAATTGAAAGTAATGATAAAGATATTACTGATATTATTAAAGAATTTTGTGAAACTCAAAATAAATCAAATTATGATAAACCCAATTATATGTTAATTAATTTTTTCACTGAACATTGGGATTATCTAATTGCAAAGGAAATCAATTTATAACTTAAATTTTTAAAATCAATGGCTCAAAGAGTTGTTTTATCTGGAAAAATTTCAGAAGATACAATTATTGAATTGGAAGAAAAACTTGGACTTGCTTTAGAGGAAAAAACTATTGGTAACAAATCTTATCTTTATTCTTATGAAGAAGATAAATATTTTGATTCCAATGGTAAAGAAGTTAAGGTTAACGAAAATCAATTTAAATACCAAAACATTGATTAATCTGCTTTGTTCAATTTATAATTTTTAGTTCTTTTTGAAAGGAAATCTGTTATGAAACAAATTTCTTTTCGTCATTTTTATATCGAATCCCTAAATAATAAATAATTATCAAATAATTATAAAAATATATGATATGAAAATTAATACATCAAAAGTTGAAATTGATTTTAATTTTACTGAATCAAATCAACAATTAGAAATACTTGCCAAATATCAAAATAAAATAATTGGTAGTTTAAATTTGAATCAAGCTTATGATGAAGAAGCTGTTTTGAATTATATTCCTGAAGATGATGATGATGAGGATATTCCTGAAGCTGAACCATATATAAATTTACAATTAATTGAAGTTGATGAAAATTATCGATTAAATGGTATTGCAAATTTATTGATGAATTATTTATTTGATAATAAGTTATATGAATTATTTGAAGAAAATAATACTTATATTCAATTAGATGTTCATCCACAAGGTTTAGGAATAACTAAAAATATATTGGAAGAATTTTATTCTCAATATGGATTTATAAAATCTTATGGTAATTACATGATAAAAGAAATATAATTATGGAAACAAAAACAATGATAATCTATCATGATTTTGATTTGGATGGATGGTGTTGTAGATATTTACTTGAAAAAATATATTCAGGTAATGCTTTATATGAAGGTTATAATTATGGTAATCCAAGTTTAGATGGAAAAAAATTAGCAAGCGAAGATTTGTGGTTAAAATTTAATTGTGATGATTATATTTTTGCTGATATAACACCAACAGATTATTTTATTGATAAAATTATTGAATCAAATAAAAATGGTATCAAAAAGAATATTTATATATTCGACCATCATATTTCTCGATATAATTCTATCATGGAAAAATATAGAGAATATATAAATACTTCTGATGATTGCATTATCAAATATTATTTTGATAATAATTATTCAGGATGTAAAATTATTCAGAATTGTGTATTAAGTACTTTTATTGAAAAAATGGAATATAAAAAATATCCGAAATTTCCAGAAATTTTTTATTCCAATTATTCAAAAAGTTATTTCCAACAAACTAAATGGAATCAATTAATTAATTTTATTGATTCTTATGATACTTGGAAATTTGATTCAATTGAAGATCAAACAGAAAAATTAAATATTCTTGGTTTCGTATATTATTTATATTCAATTGTAAATAATTATATTAAATTTAAAATTGAAATTGATAAAATCAATGATTGTACAAAATCATTTTTAGAATATTGTGAAACAGGAAAATCAATAATAAATCAAATTCAAATTGAAAATAATAAATTGATTTCACTTGGAAGAATACAAGAAATAAATGATAATAAATTTTATCTTATTGGAACATATCCAAATTATTTCTTAGGAAATCAAATTCAAAAATCTTTTGATGTTGATGGATATATTGGTTATCAAATTGATTTGAAATCAAATAATGTTAAATTATCTATTAGAACATTTAATGATGTTGATGCTTCAGAAATTGCAAAGTTTTTTAATCAAAACGGAGGAGGACATAAAAAAGCGGCTGGAGCAACAATTTCAATTGAAAGATTTTTCGAATTTCTTACAATAATGTTAATTAAATAATTATGGAATTATCATTAGAACTTGGACAAAAACATTTTCCAAAAAAATTTATTTTACATTATTTTGATTCAGATTTAATAAAAGATAAAGACCCTGAAATTTCAAGATATTTATTTTGTATTGAATCTGAAGGTAAATCAATTTGTAGAATATATCAATCAGAAAATCATGAAATAGAATTATATATTTCTGATTTACATGTTGATGAAAAATATCACAAAACAGGTATTGGAACCGAAATAATGAAAGCTTTTGAAAATATTGGAAAAGAATTACAAGCTGATTTATATTTGTTTTGTAATAAAGATTCTTGGGTTGTTAAATGGTATGAAAAACTTGGATTCCAATTTTTAAATAATAAAGATGAAAATCAAATTTGGATGATAAAATATTATGAATCTTCAAATATTTAATTACGAAAAATATAAAATTAAAATTCAATTTGGATTTGGTACTTTAAAATTTAATCCAAAAAAATTACAAGAATTTCAATCTTTTAACGTAAACCAAACATTATATGTTTGGTTTTGTTATTATGATTGTTGGTATAGAACTTCAATAACTTCCTTACTTGAATTTAAAACTATTCTTGATAAAACATATTGTCAAGAACAATTTATCGAAGCATTAATAAAATTTATCTAAAATGTTATTACAACTTTGTCAAAAATGTTCTGCTGAATGTACTCATTGTATGGTATCAGCAACAAAAAATGGAAAGATAATGGATTTGGAAACTATTAACAATGCGATTAAATATATTAATCTTGTTAATCCAAAAACATTAATTATTACTGGTGGTGAATTTACTGAAATACCTGATTTTTTCAATATCATAAAACATATTTATGATAATATAAAAGTTCCTGCAATTGTATTAGAATCTAATGGTTGGTGGATTGGAAGAAATACTGATATAGAAACAGAAATCTATAATCAAGTATTAGAATTGATAAAATTTCCAAGAATTAAATCATTACAAATATCAAGTCATAAAGATTATTATCCCAAAGATTTATATGATACTGTTTGTAAATATAAACTTGAAATAGAAGGATATAGTAAAAAGATTTATGTAGTTGTTGATTGGCAAAATATTGGTCAAACAGATAAAGGAGTTAAATCCTTAACAAATCTTGGACGTGCTACAAATCTTGAAGAAGGTAAAAATAGTGTTGGAAACCCAAATTGTATTAGTATTGCATCAAGAGCTAAAAGTTTCTATAAAATATTAGAACAAGATGTAACCGTAAGACATTTCCTAAAAAGATTCAAATCAGATATTAAATGTGAATATTCCAAATTTGTTTTATATTGTGAAATGTCAGGATATTTATGTAAACCAATGATAGACGTTGATGGTAATATTCATTTTGGAGAATCACAATTTTGTTCTATAATTGATTCAGTAAATTATTATCAAGATTTAAATCAAATATTATCATATAAACGTCTTGATGAAAAATTTATGGATTATATTAAAAACGGAAAACTTTGTAACAAATGTAATCAAGTACGTAATTGTGATAGTTTTCAACTTAAAACAATCGGACTAATCTAACCTAATTTAACTCAATAATAAAATGAAAACATATTACGAAATAAAAAGAAAAAATAGTTCAAATTTTGATTGTTTTAATTTAACAAAATTTGAAATAAATATATTCAAAAAGAAAGAAACTCGAATTTTATCAAATGTATTTTTACCAAATATATTTCAATATTGTATTGATAAAAATATTAAAGCTTTAATAAAGTTATACAAAAATAATGATTTTATTGGAGAAATAAAATTAGAAAAATTTGATTCCAATGAATTTAAATTTATATCACAAATATTATTTTCAGAAATATTTGAACAATATGAAGCTTCTAGTGTTTTATCAAGTTTATCAAATTTATATAATTTGAAAACTTATTGTTCACACTATGAAGCATCAATTGATATGGAATTTTCAAATTATTGGTATATTGAAACTTGTAGTGCTTTGGGTAAAAAATCATATAAGTTATTTCCAATAGTTAAAAATAAACAAAAAGCATGTTTAATTAATACAACAGGTCTTGAAGATATTATTAATGATTATATTAGAAATTATCATAAACAATATGAACTTGGACCAAATGCTTATGTTGTTGTTAATGATTGGAATAATAATTTAACTCCGAAAAAACTTCCATTAAAATTTAATACTCCATCTTTAATTAAATTACTTACAAGTAATAAAAGTATTAAAACCGAAAATGAAGTAAAGAAAGAATCAGAAAAAGATTTGATGATTATACCATATATTGATTTACAAAATAAAACAATTTATATTGTTTCAACACATAACAAAGTTGGAATGACAAATATTGAAAATGTTTTGAAAGAAAGTATGTTAGTTGTTTGTAATCCAATTAAATATGATATTATCAAAAATGGATGGACACTTAATCTTTTGAATAATATAATTGAATCTGTTGAGATTGAATTACCATCAATGTATAAGAAAGATAATTTCAAAATTGAATTAATGTTTTAATTCCAATTTTATTCAGTTTACCTTAATTTGTTTAAATAATCATATATAATATTTAGGGTTAGAACTAATAAAATTATTGTAATTTGTTTGCGAAGAATTGGTGGGATTAATTTCTCGCCAATTTTGGTTTAAAACAAAAATGTTAAAAATTGTATCAAATAATAAAAATATAATAATTATGAATTTCGAATTAAAAACAAAAGAAGAATTATTTTCTTTATGGAAAGAAGCATCAAATGCTTATTATAATGCTGATGACCCTGATGATGTAATTATGTCAGATTCAGAATTTGATGAACTTACAGATATACTTCGAGGATTCAATGACCCATATATAACAAGTATAATTGATTCTATTCAAGAATCAAATGGTGAATTTATGTCAGGTGATGATGCAATTGAAGCATCCCAAATGATTAGTCTTTTCAAAATAAAATATAAATCGATTGCTTCAATTCCAGAAATTCGAAAGTTTTTTAGATTAGACCAAAATATTCTTGATAAACTTTTATATAGTCCTAAATTGGATGGTAATGCTATCAAGATTACTAAAAGTGATGACTTACAACATATTGAAAGAATACAAACACGTGGTGGTCTTGATGTTACAGAAAAATTAATAAATCATCATGATATTATAAAAGCTTTTAATGATTTCCCAAATGAAAAATATATACAAGGTGAATTACTTTGTGGAAAGAAAATATTTTTAGAAAGATTCTCCGAAAAATATAAAAATCCTCGTAATTTTGTTTCAGGTGTTATTAAATCCGAACTTGATAAAGTTGGTAAAACTGGTATGTTAACATCTGATATGATTAAGTTATTTTCTTTTGTACCATATACTAATGGTATATCTCCTATAAACATTATTTGGAAACCTGTTACTCAAGATTTTTGGGGTAATATTCAACAAATATATGATTTCTATAAATCTGATAAATTTCCTTTCTTATGTGATGGTATTGTTATTGGTTATAAAACCGATAAACAAGAAGTTAAAGATAACTATCCATTAAATCTTGTTGCAGTAAAAATCAAATCATCATCAGTTCAAACAAAAATTATTAATATTGAATGGTCACAGAAAAAATCAGGTAAACTTACTCCAGTTTATAAAATTGACCCTGTAATTATTGATGGTAGTGAAGTTAGTAATGCTAATGGTTACAATTATTCAATGATGAAAGAAAATAAGTGTGGTATTGGAGCAGTTGTAACTATTATTAAATCTGGAGATATTATTCCTGTTATCTATAAAGTAATTGTTCCATCAACTAATTACAAATTACCTGAATGTGATTATGAAGTTAAGGGAAGACACTTATTTGCTATTGATAGAGAAAAATCAAGATTATATAAATTTGTATTAGGATTGAAACTTCTTAATATAGAAGGTATTGGAGATACTCTTGCAAATGAAATTGGTGAAATTGTCAATTATGATATTATCGAATTATTCAATACAATACATAAACCAGATATTAGAGAAAAATTAAAAGGTGGGAAAGTCTGGGAAAAGTTTGAATTGTTTTATTCGAATAAAAAATTATATTTGGACCAAGTAATTGAAATATTACAATTTGATAAGGTTGGAAAAGTATTATCAAAGAAATTTGCAATGATACTTACTAAACAAACTCGAGATGTAAAAGGTATTGAAAATGATGTATTACGATATGTTTGTAAAGGTGATGGATTTTTGAAAATACAAGATTCATTGAAAAAACTTGCATCATTTGGTGTTCAAGTATTAAAACCATTTGAAATCAATGAAGCAACAATTACTTATGAAATGACAGGTAATCCTCCACAAATGACAAAAAATAATTTTGTTGATTGGATGGGAAGTCATTATCCAAATAGTACACATGTACCTCTTACCAAAAATACAAAATATCTTATTTGTGATGATGTGAAGAAAAATTCATCAAAAACAAATAAAGCAAGAAAGTATAATATAACTTTGGTAAGTTATGCTGATATTTTAATTGGAAAAATAAATCTTCAATAATAATGTAAAATATGACAACGAAAAAAGAAAAACCTGAATTTAAATCTAATAAATGGATTAAATTCAATTACGGTAAATTTGTATGTTATGGAAGAACATATCAAACAAATGGTCAATATGATGAAAATATGGAAATAATTCCTAATTCGGAAAACGAATCTATGATTGCTTGTGTTCAAGAAACTGGAACAACATTTCATTTTAGATATGATAACGAACTTATTACTAATATAAAATATTTAAAATGATTCGAAGAAGAAAAATATTGATAAATTTAATATTTTGGATTTGCCTTATTAGTGTTACTGTGTTTCTTACTTTATTAGTAACAAATAATAAAAATAAACAAGTTCAAGAAAAAATTATTCAATACAAAGATAGTTTAAATATAACTCCAAAAACAATTCAAGATTCAATATTTACTGAAATTTTTAATATTAGAATTGAACATCCTGATATTGTATATGCTCAAGCTGTTTTAGAATCAGGAAATTTTCAATCTAAATTATTTATTGAAGGACATAATTGTTTTGGAATGAAAGTTCCGGGACAAAGACCAACTCTTGCAAGAGGTATTTTATATGGTCATGCAGCATTTAATAGTTGGAAAGAATCAATATATGATTATGCTATTTGGCAATCAAGATATTGTAAGAATTTGAATAGAGAACAATATCTAAATTTCTTAAGCAAAAATTATGCTGAATGTTCTGAATATGTCAATAAGTTATTACAAATTATTTCAAAAGTAGATAAATAGTATTTTATCAATTTTTTACAGATTACCTATAAAATCTAAATTTATTATATATATAAAATAGGATAATTATATAATCAGTAAACAAACAATTAAAGATTAAACAAATATGGAATCAGTATCTTATACGAATTTCGAAGCAGAAATTTTATCGTTAATTAATGAAGGTTATAATACCTTTGATAAATTGAAAGAAAAAATTACTTTTAACGAAAAAACATTACAATCAAATCTTGAAAATTTAATTGCTAAGGGAATGTTAGCATTTAATATCAGTTTGAAACAATATGAATATACCAAACCAATTGAAGGTGGTAAAATGATACTTAATGGTAATATTATGTTACCAATGACTGTTATTCGAAAGAAAGATAAAACTCTTGTATGTCGTGGAAATTGGTATATATTTCCGCCTGATTTTGATATTAGAAGAATTATTTGGAATGTATCATTACCAGGTAAAAATTCATCAACATTAGTGGATTTAATTAAAGATTCAGTTTTGAAAACAAGAAAATCAAAAATTGAAACTTTACCACAATATAAAAACCTTGTTAAAAAAATTGTTCCGTATTCAAAAAAACTTGGTTTATATATTAATGCTGTTGGTGAAGAACTTGCAGATGTTTCAATAATGTTTTATCATACTTTCGATGAATTTATTCAATTCAGAGATTTTCGAGTAAAAACATATATATCTCGAGTTGAATTAATTCATGAATTGGAAAAACCCCTTAATGAAAAGAATTATCAAAATATTACATTAAATCGTATATTTAATTTTTCTGATTTTGTATTTTCCGAAAACTGTATTCCTTATGAATATATTTCTGATTCAAAAGAATTAAAATATGTTCAAATAACTGGAGTTAAAAAACGGTTAGAATTGAGTTATTTTATAATGACTGCAAATGGAAATAGAGAAAAGTTTGATACTGAATCTTTTGAATCAATATCAGAAGGTATTCAAAAATTAAAAGAATTATTTTCTGGATATGCTCAAACTTTATTGAATGAAAATGATTTCTTATGTGAATTAACTGATTAAATAAAAGAAATTCCAGTTTAAACTGGAATTTCTTACATAATAATGTTATAATGAATACGGAAGATTTATCACCAATAAGTTGTTTTAACAACATTCAATATCAAATTTATAAGAATATATTTTTGGTATTATATCCTGAATATGATGGTAATTTATCATCAATAATGTCAAAAGGTCAAATATTATTTCTTGATAATTCAATAATAATAATGAATCTTTTTAAACTCGAAATCTACAAAGGTAATGATATTCGAGTAAAAGTTCTTCAACCATTAAATCATAGTCAACTTAAATTGTTAAATAATATTTATTTAGGTTGGGATGAAATAGCTTCAAATTTTGGCCAGTATCTTGTTATGTATAATAAGATTGCTAATGGATTTGATGATGTTCCATTTATGCTTGTTGATTATATCATCAAAGCAATAAAGGAAAAAAATCAAGAAAAGTTAAATAAATACTTTTTGATTCCTTACAAAAACAAAATTAAATCATTGTATGATATTGAAGGTATTTCAGAAGATGAATGTAAATCTATTAGAAATATTTGTAAGAATATATTCGAAAGATATGAGTATCTTATAAAATTTAGTATCAAATCAAATCATAAATTTAATTATGTACTTTGTAGATGTTTATCATCAGAAATGGATGAAGCTAAATCTATTGATAATATTCGATTTGAAGATATTGATATTATTAAGAAAGATTCTTTTTTGATTCGAGATTGTGATGAATTTGTAAAACAATTATTTTACTATGGTGAAATTTTATAAACTTATGAATAATGGAAAATATTGATATTAAAAAACCTGAAACAGAAAATAGTTTTAAACCAATAGATGAAACCCTTATAAAAGAAAGTATTCGAGAAGTTTTTAAAATAAATCCTTTGATTCGAAAAGATGAAATTCTTATCAAAATTGTATATGCTATTCTTTGTGATTATTATGTTGAAGGTAAACAATATGTTATTCTTGAAGCACCAACTGGTATAGGTAAATCAGTTATTGGATATATTATTATGTTTTGTTTCCAATATATTGAATGTAAACTTGAAACAGATGAAAATCCAATAAATGAATATAATCAATTACCAATTGATACTCTTGGTTATGTTTTAACTTCTTCAAAAATATTACAAGAACAAGCAGATAGTGATTTTGATAGATTTAACTATCGAAGATATTTTTCAATGTTAAAAGGTACAAGTAATTACGAATGTCCAATGGGTACAAATATATTACGTAAAAGTAATGTACTTGATGATATTTGTTATTATCCTGATAGACCTTGTATTGGAATGTCTAAAGAAGAACGAGAAAACTTTTGTAAATATGATTGTCCATATATGATGGCAAGATATGAAGCTTCAAAAGCAATGGGAGCTTTCTTCAATTACTCATATTTTCTAAATATTTTTCGTAGTGCTTTTAATCCATTTTTTGGCGTAAGAAAACTTGTCATTTGTGATGAAGCTCATTTATTACCTGATATTGTTTGTAATCAATTTAATTATGAATTAACACAAGCAATGATATATAGGTTATGGAAATTAACAAATGAATTATTGGGACAATTCGGAGCAAAAGAAATAACTTATCATATAACAACTGATGATGGAGATAGCCAAGAAAGAACAGTAAATCTTGATACTCTTACTCAATTACTTTTTAAACTTCGAGAATTTTATTATAAACCTCTTACTAAATTTTCTGATGTTATTTCATACGTAAATTTATTAAATACTGTTTGGAAAGATTGTGAGAAGTTTGCTAAGAATTGGAAAGATAAAGATTTCGAAGAATATTTTAAAAAGAAATATTTAAGAGCTTGTGAAGTTATTGAAAACTTTTTGGAACAATCAGGTCAATTAAGAGAACTCGAAAAAAGACCAGAAGATATTTATTTTACATCTGAAAGAATATCAAAAGATGATGTTTTAGATAAATCAATTTACAAACATATAATAAAAGACTTATCTGAAACTGAATTGGTTAAAAATCATTTTCTTGTCTTTACTGATAAAGTTTTATTTATGTCTGCAACTATTGGTAATTGTGATGAATTTGCAAAACTTATTGGACTTGAAGAAGGAACTTATTCAACTTGGAGATTAAATTCACCATTCAATTTTGATAAATCACCAATATATAGATGTAATGCTGGTAATTTGAAATATGATAAATTTGATTCAAATATTGATAAAGTTCTGGAAAAATGTTTACAAATTTGTGATGAATTACATCCAAATGAAAAAGGTATAATTCATACAAGTACATTTAAAGTTCAAAAATTATTAATAGAAGAACTTGCGAGACGAAGAGTTTATACAAGTCTTGATTTCCAAAATAAACCAGAACTTTGGAAAGGTACAAAAAATATTCCAAGATTCTTAATATATAATACATCAGATGAAAAGGAATTGTTTATTGATTTAATGAAAACTGAAAATTATCCTTTTGTTATTATTGGTCCTTCTTTATATGAAGGTATTGATTTAAAAGATGATTTTGGGAGATTCAATATTTTAATAAAAGTACCTTATGCTGGTCTTGATGATTATATACGAGAAAAAATGAAACGTTATCCATTTTGGTATAAACGAAATACATTACAAAAAATTACTCAAGCTATTGGACGAACAAATCGTTCTGTAAATGATTATTCAAAAGTATATTTACTTGATAATTGTTTTGAAATGTTGATTTGGGAATTACCAGATTATATAATAAACCGATTACAAAAATTTTATCTTTAGTTGTTTGTTGAAAAGTTGTTATCAATTGATAACAACTTTCCTCATTTAATTAAATCCCTAATTATTATAAATAAATCAGAAATATATAATATAAATTATATGTTATGACTGAAAAAGATTTATTCGTATATTTACAGATAAATAATTTTGAAAATGTTTCGATTCTTTGTAAACAAGAATGTGAAATTATTAAGAGAATATTATATTTTGATGATAATGGAATAAGTTATTATGATAATTCAAGAAGATTCAAAGAAATATTTCCGGAATTATATAATGAAAGATTTGAATTTATATTTGAAGAAAATCGAGAAAATTTAATTAAACGATTAAATTACAATCTTGGATTTTTGGATAATGTTGAATTTAAATATCAGAAATCTGTAAATAATTTTATATTATCAATTACGAAATATAAAAATATTGATAATCAACTAATTTATCAACTTGGATTTCATAATTATTCTTTGGAAGGAATTAAACCATTATCTGTTAATTTTAAATTAAAAGATTTTGATGTTAATAAAATTAAGAAAATTGGTAATTTGTATATTACAGATTTCGATGAATTTATTCAAAAAACTATAGATAATTATTTCGAAAATATTAATTATAATATTCGAAATTTATTTGTTTATAGAATACCAAAATCTGAATTGAATTAATTTAAATAAACCATAATTAACTAAGTAATAAATATATTGTAAAATTAAAAACGAAAAGTTATGAAACAAATTTATAGGGACTTTGTAAGATTAATGTCTTTAATAAAAAATAATCCTGAATTTTCATTTGAAATTGAACAGGAAAAAATAACAACAAATTTAAGTTATTCTGATGAAGAAAAAATTTGGGTAAAAAGATTAATGATTAATGGTGAAGTATTTGCTAAATCATTATTTAATCCGGGAGTTCAAGAATTAGTTGATTTTTGTAATCAATTTAATCCTGATGAATTTTCATCATTAATTAATAATAAAATTCAAGAAATTGAAAATCATGAATAAAATAGATTTCAATGTTGTTATACCAAATGAAAATTTATATCGGGGATTAACTGATACTGGTTTGTTAATCTCTGATAAATTTATTTTAAAAGGTTGTAGATTATTTATTATCGGAACTGAAATAAGTTACGATACAATTGATTTTCATAAGTATAATAAATTTGAAATGTTATTTATTCCTGAAAATATTATCATTGAAAAATATAAAGCATTTATTTCCAAAACTATTAAAGATAAAAGAATTGGAACAATGATGCTTTCGTTATTAAATTTCAATGATTATAGGAAAATATCATTAAAAGAAATTTTCAAAATATCAACTTTTAAAGATTCAAATCGTAATAAAGTTGATTCATTAATAAACAAAGAATATATACCAAAAATATACTAATATATAATAATATGAATTTTTTCGTTATATCAGATTTAGGGGAAGAAAATAATTCAGACCAAATAGTTATTACAGAAAATATGGGAAAACTTGCTGAAAAATATCAGCCAAGTTTTATTGTACTTAATGGAGATTGTCATCATCAAAATCCACCTATGACTTTATTTGAAAAGTTATGGATGAGAGATTTTGATTTTATATATTCTGATTTCAATGAAAAACATAATTTACGTTGGATTCCAGTATTGGGTAATCATGAATATAAAGGTGATACTTCCAAAGTAATGTCC
>ENA-ORNW01000132-ORNW01000132.1-human-gut-metagenome-genome-assembly--contig:-NODE-132-length-84417-cov-4.377350_pt1 | contig 84417 bp, 80 predicted proteins | sample MGYA00242121_ERZ509034 | MGnify/ENA primary metagenome ERZ509034 (study PRJEB26280, sample SAMEA2338689) | human gut metagenome | biome: human gut; feature: human-associated habitat; material: faeces... | reverse complement strand
ATTAAGATTGGAGATATAATGGAAAGATACATAAAAAGACAAAAAAGTAGAAGAATAAAGAAATATTTTTTAGTAACTTTTATTAGTATATTAATTTTTATAATAATTTTATTATTATACCAAAATTATATGAACATAGATATTAATAAAAGTGTTAGATTGGAAGAAAATAATGTGGAGAGAACATCACAGACATTTAATTATGCACATAAAGAGGATGAAGAGTTACAAAATATGATAGAAAAAACAACTAGTTGCGTAGTAGGAATATCTAAAATTAAAAATACAGGGAGCACAATATTTTTAAATGATGGCGTAGGAGAGTTAGGGCTAGGAAGCGGAGTTATAGTAACAGAAAACGGATATATTCTTTCAAATGAACATGTAACAGGAAAAAAATTTAGTAATTGCTATGTTACTTTAGAAGATGGAAGGTCATACAAAGCTAATGTGGTTTGGTCTAATTCTAGTCTAGATTTATCAATTTGCAAAATAAATATGACTGGGCTAACATATGCAACACTTGGAAGTTCTGAAAATATAAAAGTAGGCCAAGCTGTATATGCCATAGGAAATCCAATAGGATTTGAATTTCAAAGGACAGTAACAGCAGGAATTATAAGTGCTGTAAATAGAACAATAAAATTAGAAGAAAAGCAAGAAAATGAAATAAAAGTATCTTATATGGATGATTTAATACAAACAGATGCAACAATAAACCAGGGAAACAGTGGGGGACCACTTATTAATGCAAATGGTGAAATAATAGGAATAAATACAGTAAAAATAACGTCAGCAGAGGGAATTGGTTTTGCTGTTCCAATAGATGTTGTAAAACCTATTATAAATAGATTTTCTAAAGAAGGAAAATTTGAGGAAGCAACACTTGGAATATTTGCATATGATAAAAATATGATTTCTTATATAGACACATCAATAGAAATAGAAAATGGAATATATGTTGCAGAAATAACAAGATATTCACCAGCTAGTCAGGTTAATTTAACAATAGGAGATATTATTACTAAAATAGATAATACAGAGCTTAATAAAATGAGTGATTTAAGAAGATATATATATTCAAAAAAGCCAGGAGACAAAGTAACACTTACAATATATAGAAAGAATAGAGAATATCAATTAGATATAATTCTGGGAAAATAGGAGAGAAGAAATATTTTGAATATTTATGATATATATTAATGATTATCAGCATAATCTAAAAAATGGATGGAACTATTTTGATTCCATCCATTAAATTAATATTAAGTCTTGTAAGTATAATATAAATCTAAGCAACTTTTATTCCTGTATCAATAACTTCTTTTATAAAATAATCAGACACTTCATCAAAATCCTTTTTCTTAATGGGATGTGGCTCTATTCTAGCATCAATTTCCCAAGTCATTCCCATTAAATGAGCCATACTATCATATATATCATCAAAGTCATCTGAAATAACTGCGATATCAATATCACTATCCTCATTCTCAGTACCTTTTGCATAAGAACCAAATAATATAATTGCTGTAATTTTATAATGTTTTTTAATTTCTTCTATAAATTTATTGATATTATCTAAAATATCTTTTTTTATTGCTCTTTCAACCATTTCTGAACCTCCTCAATGTTCTTAAATTGTAAAGTAGTATATTCATTAGTACATTTTTCTTCAAAAGTCTTTTTATAATCATCATATCTAGCACTTATGTTAAAAGTATTAATAACTTGTATTTTTTCTTTTATTTCATTTGGAACTTCTAGATTTGCTTTTTGTGAAAGTAATATTAGGTTATGAATTTTTGGTGATATTGGATTTTCAGGATTATTTTTGGCATATAAACCTTTTAATAATTTTTCTATTACAAGATGTCCTATAAATAAACACCATGTATTTTTGTGATTTTCAAATAAGACTTTCATTGTATCAAAATCGCTATCGCTACTTTCAAACCAATATTTCATTAAATCTATATTATTCATACATTATTGTTCCCTTCTTGAAAAATTATACAACAAAAAATGTTATTAGTCTTATACTAATAACATTTCTGTTGTACTTATACAAGGTTCGTATAAGACTTTTTTGGTGAGCCAGGAGGGATTCGAACCCCCGACCCTCGGCTTAGAAGGCCGATGCTCTATCCAACTGAGCTACTGACCCAACTAAATACTTATTATTAGAAATAAGTACATTTATTAATATAACATGTTTTTTTGTAAAAGTCAATGAAAAAGTATTAAAAATATTAGAAAAGTCTGTAAAATAGATGTCGTCATATGTCAAACAAAAAAGGTTGATATTCTGTTAATTATGTGGTATAATATAGGATGTTACAAATTTTATAGAGAAAGGTGTGCTGAGCTATGAGCAAAGCGGAAGTTGTAACTAACAAGGTCCAAAACACTGAAAATGCCGCAAATGGGCGGCATCTGAAACCTGGAGAAATCCCCTGTGCTTTAAAGGGTACGGATGTATGTCCGAGACCTGGTGAGTGCAGCGGATATGCGCCTCGTTTGTGTGACAGATGGGAGCACCACAGCGGAAGGTGATTTAGACCAACAAAGATTTCTAGTAAGGGTCCCTCAAATGAGGGACCCTTTTCATATCAATTTTTATCTAACATTTGTTGTATATTTCAGTATTAGAGTTAATTATATTAAATATATTTAATTTTTCCAAAATGCAATATATCCTTGGTAAGCAGAATATAAGTCAAATTTACTTGAAACTTCATAAGGAGAATGCATTGATAAAATAGGAACTCCACAATCTATTACATCTACACCTTTATTAGCAAGGATATATGCAATAGTTCCTCCACCTCCAACATCTACTTTTCCAAGTTCGCTTACTTGATATTTTACATTATTATTTTCAAATATATGTCTAATTTCTGCAACAAACTCAGCATTTGCATCAGATGCACCAGATTTTCCTCTAGCACCAGTATATTTGTTAAGTCCTACTCCTTTTCCTAAATAAGAAGCATTATTTCTTTCAGAAACAGATGCATAGATTGGGTCTAATGCAGCATCTACATCTGCAGATAACATTTTTGACTTACAAAACACTTTATCTAATAAGTTTGGTTTATTTATACCCATTTTATTTAATATTTCTGCAATAAATGTATCAAATACATGTGATTCCATTCCTGTATTTCCCATACTACCGATTTCTTCTTTATCAGAAATTATACATACTGCTGTTTTTTTAGGGTTATCTATCTTCATTAAAGCTGTTAATGAAGCATAAACACAGATTTTATCGTCTTGACCATAACCTGCTACCATGCTGCTGTCAAATCCCATACTTCTACAAGGCATTGCAGGAACTAATTCTAATTCAGAGCTTGTAAAATCTACTTCTGTAATTCCGTATTTTTCATTTAAAATATTTAAAATATTTAGTTTAACAGCTTCAGTAATTTCTTTGTCATATGGAATGCTACCAACTAGTAAATTTAAATCTTCTCCATCTATTCCATTTTTTAATTTCTTTTCCATTTGGTCTTGGGCTAAATGTGGTAATAAATCAGTTATAGTAAATATTGGGTCAGTTTCATCTTCACCAATTTTTATTTCTACTTTTTCACCATTTGCCTTAACAATAACACCATGAATAGCTAAAGGGATGGTTGTCCATTGATATTTTTTAATTCCTCCATAATAATGAGTTTTAAAAAATGCTAATTCAGAATCTTCATATAATGGATTTGGTTTTAAATCTAATCTAGGAGAATCGGCATGAGAACCTATAATATTTAATCCATTTTCAATGTTATCTTTACCTATAATTGCAAGATACATACTTTTTTCATGGTTAATATAATAAATTTTATCTCCAGCTTTTAATTCTTTAATTTTTTCTATATCTTGAAATCCATTTTCCTCTGCTATTTTCTTTGAAGTAGCAATAATTTCTCTTTCTGTTTTTGAATTATTTAAATAGTTTATATATCCTTTCGCATATGAAAAAACGTCTTGTTTAGTGTTGTTATTTAATTCTAGCCAACCATTTTCTTTAGAACTAAATAATTTCTTTTTTAAATCTTCTAATTCTTTTTTTGGCATTAGTAAATCTCCTCCTTAAAAATAATTTACTACATTTTATCATATTTTTCATTTTTTAGAATACCCATTTATAAAAAATATATTTGTTTTAATATAAATTTAAAAATTATTTTTTGTATGTTAAGCAATTAATGTGATTAATTTGTTACAAAATTAATTAAAATTTAGTTAGTAAAAAATTAAAATTTCTAGAAATTCCATTTGAAATTAAAATTTGTGAATTTTAAAAGTAAAATATAATTAGAAAAAGTAAATTCTAGTTACTGGTTAAAATTTATTCTTAATTTACCTAATCTATTTACTTTTAGAGAATTTTGTAGTTTAATAGAAAAAGATTAAAAAGAAAGGGATGTTAATTATGGAAGAAAACAAAAATGAACCAAATAATGTAAACAAAAATGTTGGACAAAATAGTACAAATGAAAACATGCAAAACAATAATATGAATCAAAATAGTCAAAACAATACAAATTTAAATGCACAAAATAATGTTAATCAAAATTTTCAAAATAATATGGGAACAAATATGAATCAAAATGCAAATAATTATGCAGGACAAAATGCATTTAATAATGCAAATGTAAAAAAACAAGCTAAAGAAGCAACAGGATTTTTTAAAGAATTTTTTAAAGACCCACTTGGAAAAATTGCAGAAATAACAAAAAAACCAAGTAATAAATATTTAAAAATTGCTGCAATAATACTCGTTGTTTGGCTTGTAATAATTTTTATGCATAATGTATTTTCTACAGCAGAAATATATTTGTTTAGTAAATATGGTAGTTTTCCAAGCTTTTTAGAACATTTCTTTTCAAAATTCTTAGATATAATAAAAGAATTAATTGCACCAATATGCTCAATAGCAATAATTTCAGCATTGGCATATGGATTTAGCAAAGAAAAGAACAAATCTTTTATGCATATTGCAAGTAGTGTTACAATTGCAAAAATACCAGTAGTTATTGCAGAGATAGTTGGATTATTAACATTAGTAGGTTCTAAAATTACTACAGTTACTATTCCTTTTGCAGGTTTTTGTGGAATACTATCAATAGTGTTATTATTCTTTACATTAAAAGATATAGTTGGAGAAAAAGAAAACAAAAATATTTTTTGGAAATTTGCATTAATTATGGGTATATATTATGCAATTGAAATTGTACTATCATTTTTAAAAATTTATATTTAATATTGTAAAATAATATAGTTAGAAAATAAATTATAATGAATAAATATCTATAAAAAATAATAAGAAACATAAAGGCACTTAAATATTGGTAATTATAGATTTGTTAAAGAACATATTTATAAAATACTAATATTTAAGTGCTTTTTATGGTAAAAACAGAAACTAAATAAAATTTACATTCTTCATTACTGTAAGTTCCTGTATTAATAAAAAATTTTTAGTTTTTGCTTGAAGTAATAATTTATTTATGTTTGAGCAGACATACCGTAAAGCAAAATACCTTCATTATCTTTATAAATTTTATCGAATTGTGAAAGTGGAAGAGGATTTTCACCAAGTCCAGCTTCTATGGTATATCCTGGTTTGTTATATTTAGAAATAAACCAATCTTTATAGCCAGCAAAACTAGCGTTATATGGAACTTCTTCAACTTTATATCCTGAAAGCTGTGAGAATTTTTTCGCAATTTCTAAGGCATTTGCAGGATTATAATTTAAATATTGCCAGAAGATAACTTCTCCTTGAGTATGGTAAGAAATTGTTAAATTAGGGTTATGTGTTAATGTAAAATTATATAAAGCAAGAGATTCTGGTTCTGTTAAAGGACCCTCACCAACATAGTCTCTTGGGGATGGTTTGTTAAATCCTTGAGCAAATTTTATTTTTTTTGCTTCTTCCCAATTAGCAGGAAATTGCAAATTTAAATCAACACCATTAAAGTTTGCTTTCCATCCACTTGGAAAAGGAATATTAGGGAAGTTTCTAGCTATTTGCATGTAATTACTAAAAATTTCGCTATTTTCTGGTACATTTCCTGTAACTAAATCAATACCATCAGGGTTAACCATAGGAACTATAAATAAAGTGGTTTTGTTATATAAATCCCTTACATTAAAACCATGTAAATTGTTATTTTCTTCATATGCGATGCAAAAGTTTTCAATAAATTTCATCATTAGTAAAGAGGTAATCCATTCATTTGCGTGAATTCCAGCATGATAAAGTACTACATTGCTTCCTTTACCTATTTTTATACATGGAATAGTTTTTCCAAGAACACTATTTCCAATTATTATACTTTGAATAAAAGTGTGATGAGATAACAATTCATGTATGTTGTAAATTAATTTATTGTAATAATACGGTTCTTTAGTATTAACTATAGAGCCATTAGAATTTTCCTCCATTTTATACCTCCAATAATTAATATTAAAAATTAAATTTAATTTTGTTTGCATTAACTTGTGTACAAAACTAATTAGTAAATAAGTATTTAACATTTATTAAATTTAATAATAAGTTTTTTAGTAATGTATCAAGCAGTTTTTAATTAAGACAATTTAATATTATAATATGAATATAAAATAGAGTTTGATAATAAATTTTAACTGAGGATGAAATTTATAAAGCTTAATTAACAACTAATCAAATTAATAATATAATAATTAATTGAATTAGTTGTTAGAATTGAAATTAAAACTAAAATTAAAGTTGAAACTAAAACTAAAGTTGAAACTAAAGTTAAAGTTAAACTTTAACTTTAACTTTAACTTTTAAATTTATATCCTATCTTTTTTGATATAAATTCTTTAAAATCTTCTGAATTACCAATCTCAAATTTATCTTTTTCCATAATAAAAACATCTTCTTTATTAATATAAAGATAAAATGCATTAGTATTTTCGTATACTTTAAATAATTTTCTATATTTTAAAGTGTCTTTTCCGTATTTATTTTTCACAACAAAATTTTCATCATAAAAAATGTATGTATTAATTAAATTTCCTTGTATTTTTTCGCCTTTTATTTCTTTTTCCGATTTTCTATAAGGTTCTATAAATCTGTATGCTAAAAATCCTATAAAAATTAGAGCTAGTAAAATTAACGAAACATAGTTTTTTAAAATAATTTGATATGACATTCCTATGATAAGAATTAATCCCATTACAGCTGTATATGAGTAGTATTTTAGGTTATTTTTCTTACCATGAAATTTAATTAATTCTAAATATTCGTCTTTATTTAATGCAGTAATATTTTTAAATAATATTTTCATAATTACCTCTAATTGTAAATATTTTATATTTTAATATTATAGTAGATCCAAGTAAGCTTTAATATTTAATACACTTATAATTATATAATAATTAATATGTAGTGTAAACTTTATAATAAAATAATTTGTGAGAACATAAGAAACAATTTATGAAAATATCGCAATAAGATTGCTTATGTGCTATAATTTCACTATAATATGTAAAAAAATTTTTATTTATTACAATTTAGGAGGGAAAGAATTGGAAAGAAGAGAAGCAATTGAATTATTAAAAAAATATAATGAAGAGGAATTTCATATTAGACATGCTCTTACAGTAGAAGGAGTAATGATATATTTTGCAGAACAGATGGGATATAATGAGGATTTTTGGGGATTAGTTGGACTATTACATGATGTGGACTTTGAAAAATATCCTGATGAACATTGTAAAAAGGCACCAGAATTATTAAAAGAAATTAATGCTAGTGATGAAATGGTACATGCTATATGTAGTCATGGTTATGGAAGTTGTTCGGATATAAAACCAGAACATGCTATGGAAAAAGTACTTTATGCTGTAGATGAGCTAACTGGTTTAATATGGGCTGCAGCTAAAATGAGACCTTCAAAAAGTACAAAAGATATGGAAGTTTCAAGTTTAAAGAAAAAATTTAAAGATAAAAAATTTGCAGCAGGATGTTCGAGAGATGTTATAAGCAAAGGTGCAGAAGTCCTTGAAATGAGCCTAGAAGAATTGTTTGAAAAGACAATTTTAGCAATGAGAAGTTGTGAAGATATTGTTGAAGAGGAGCTAAAGGAAGTATGTAAATAGATGGAAAAGTTAGTACAGTTGGACATAATTATAAAATAATTAGATTAATATTTATAATTTTAGAAAAAGCGCTCAAGAATAATGATTGAATAATATATTTTTAGTTGTTATATTAATAAAGAATTAATTTAATATATTATTAAGAGGAGAATATGGATGCAAAGGAATAAGGAAGAATATTATAATATTACAAAAAATGCAAAGCCACATTTAAATGTACTTAATTTTTTAAACTTTAATGTGTTACCGGGAAAAGCTGTTGACTTAGGGTGTGGTGCAGGAAGAGACACTATAGAGTTACTAAAAAATAATTGGAAGGTTTTATCTATAGATAAAGAAGATACAGAATCTATTATAAGAGAACAGCTAAACCAAAAAGAATCAGAGAATTTTAAGTTTGAAAAATGCTTTTTTGGTGAAATGAATTTGCCTAAAGTAAATTTAATTGTTGCAAATTTTAGCCTACCTTTTTCAAAAAAAGAGTTTTTTAATGACATATGGAAAAATATAACTAATTCTCTTTCAAATGAACGGTTATTTTGTTGGAAATTTCTTTGGAAAAAAAGATACATGGGCAGAAACAAAAGAAAATATAATATTTTTAACAGAACAAGAAGTCAAAGCTCTTTTTAGTAATTTTGAACTAATTCAATTTAGTGAAATAGAAAAAGATGCAACAATAGCTTCTGGTGAAAAAAAACATTGGCATGTATATGATATTATTGCACAGAAAAAAATTTTTCAAAAGACTGTTTGACAGAATTATAAATTGTGTTGTTATATAGTTACATTAAACAATGTACTCTCGTTCGGGAGGTGTTATATTGTTTACCTGTATGTGTATTGTAACTGCACATACTTTTTTTTATTATAATGCAATCTTAATGCAACCAGGAAATATTGGCAGATATACACAGCTAAAAATAGGCAAAAAAATACTACCTCAAATATTCTTAGATATTATGAACATCCTCAAATACTGTGAGATAGATTTTTAATCTGGTCGAGGTGTTGCTACGATACCTCGAGCTATTTTCTATGATATTTAGCGACTTCTAGCGATTTAAACTTGCTTTGCGGAACACTTTTACGGAACATTTTGTATCTTTAATTCCTTGAAATTCCGTACAATTCTTTCGTTTTTTCATTAATGTTTTTCGTTATGAATTGCTAATTACTTTGCATACTCAAATATATTTTTATTAATTAAATAATCGACAACATTTTGATTCTCTGATTCAATAAAATCAGTATCAATATCAATATAATATTTCATTGTAACTGCTGTATCAGAATGACCAAGTATTTCTTTTAATACATTTGGATCAATCTTTGCTTCTGCACATCTTGTTGCAAAAGTACCTCTAAGCATGTGTGTATGTAAATCTGTTCTTGTAACTTTATTTCCTTTAGAATTAACTTCTTCATAAGTTCCAAGATTAAGTTTTATTCCTGCTCTTTTAAGTGCTGAATTTATACTTGATTCTTCGTATAATCCAAAATCTTTATTAGTTGGATTATAAAACAATAAGTGAAACTTATTTGGAATAATATGTTTTACAGCTTCTTCTAATGCACTTTTGCTTATAGTATTAAGATTAATAATTCTTTGACCTGAAAAAGTTTTAGTTGAATCTCCAATTCTAGATTTACCTGCAGTATCTTTTGTCTGTGTTCTTCTAACAATTATAATTCCTTTTTCTAAATCAATATCCTTTGTATAATCTAATACCAAAGCTTCGCCAATTCTCATTCCTGTACTCATTAACAGTAAAAATAAGTATTTATGTTTGAATTTAGAATAATTTACATCAGTCAAGAACTGTATAAGTTTCTTTTGTTCTTCGATAGTTAGAGCAATTCTATGATGTCCAACATATTCACTTTTAGGCTTTTTAATTCTTTTATATCCAGCCATAAAGTTATCTTGTATAATTCCTTGATGATATGCTTCTCCAAATCCCATACATAATAATTCATAATTTTGTTTAATAGTAGTTTTTGAATAAGATTTCAGGTTTGCAAGATAGTTAACAACATCCTTTCTTGATATTTTTGCAATAGGTCTATTTGCAAATGAAGTCTTGGCTAATTGTTTCAAAGTATCGAGCTTTCTCTTATAAGTAGATTCCTTAATTTGTCCTAACTTGAACTGTTCTTCTATCATAGGCTCTACCAGCTCTTTTAAGGTTTTATTGGTTTTAGTAATTATTCTTGGACCACCTTCTTCATCTAGTTTAAGCTTACTTTGAAGTGCTTTACTAAATGCTTCTTCTTCGGTTTCACCAATAAATGTTTTTCTTTTAACTTTACCTGTTGTTTGGTCTCTTCCTATAGTAAGTAAAGCTTTACAACTTTTAGATACATAGAATTTATCACAAGACTTACAAATATTATATTGTTTTTCATTGTCAATGTTCTCTTTACCAGATTTGTTTAACTTACATTCAGTACATATTGATTTGCTGTACTTTTTATTAGTACCTGGAATTTTCTTTGCTCTTTTATCATAATATGTGCCACATGTAATCCCTTTAAAATTCATCGTTTTACCTCCTTAAATAAATTCTAAAGGGGCTATCTGATATGATTTTATACAAAGTAATTATACCAATTTTATAATAAGATATCAATAGCCATCCCTTAGCGAAATTACTAAAAAAAGTTAATATAAGGTTTAATTTTATATACTTTTTAATTTAATCATTAACTCTTCTAGTACTAAAATATTCTCTAAAATTATCTTCAGAAATCTTAAAAGCTCGTCCAACTTTTACACATGGAAAGTCTGACCTGTGGAATAATTCTAAACAAGCTCTATTTCCAATCTTAAGTATTTTCATTACATCTGCTGTTGTATAAAATTTTGGATATGTATCAATTACTCTCTCTTCCATATTGTTTCCCTCCTTTCAAATGTTTCCTCACTTAGAAGCAAAATTACAACCTGTTTCACTAAAATATTTTGTAGTTTTAACCTTCTATGTATAAAAAGCTGAAAATTTTATAAAAACACTACAAATATTTTTGAATTTTCCTAACTTTTTAAACCTTCTAATAAGAACAGCACTAAAAATTTGAAAAAGATGACATTTAATTTCAATTTTTTTATGCTCCTACTAATAAAGGCAAAATGAAAATCAAAAATCTTAACAAATTTTGAAAAGTTTTTAAGAATTTTTTTCTCTGCATATAAAATCTCCTTCTACTTGTTTCCTCACAAAATAGTAGAAAGTTAAGTCTATTTATTAAAATTCTTAAACCTTCTATATATAAAAGCTGAAAATTTAGAAAAAACCGGACAAATATTTTTAAATTATTTTTAATATCCAAAATTAAATATTGAGGCAAAATAATAAAAATATTTAATTAATGAACAAAAAGAAGCAATACTACGCTATTTCAAGTAATTATGCTGGAATGAAGTGTATTGATAAATTTTGCTTTTTATGATATAAAATATAATTAGAAGAAAAGAGGTCTTAATATGAAAATACTTAGCTTGTTCAGTGGATGTGGAGGATTGGATCTAGGCTTCGAGAAAGCAGGATTTGATATTCCTATCGCTAATGAATTTGATAAAAATATATGGAAAACATTTGAAGTAAATCATCCTCAAACTAAACTGTTGAAAGAAGATATAAGGAAAATAGATGCCAAAACTCTTCCTAAGGATATTGATGGAATTATTGGTGGACCTCCTTGTCAATCTTGGTCAGAGGCAGGTTCCTTAAAAGGAATAGAAGATGATAGAGGAAAACTTTTTTTTGAATATATACGTATTCTTAAAAGTGTACAACCTAAGTTTTTCTTGGCTGAAAATGTTAGTGGAATGTTAGCAGATAGACATTCTGAGGCAGTTAAAAACATTATAAAAATGTTTGAAGAATGTGGGTATGATGTTTCTCTTACTTTAGTTAATGCAAAAGATTATGGTGTTGCACAAGAAAGAAAAAGAGTTTTTTACATTGGTTTTAGAAAAGACTTAAATATAAAATTTGATTTTCCAAAAGGTTCAACAGAAGATGATAATAATAAAATAACTCTAAGAGATATCATTTGGGATTTACAAGATTCAGCAGTTCCAGCTGGAGAAAAGAATCAGCATAATCCTAATGCAATCAATAATAATGAATATTTTATAGGAAGTTATTCGCCTATTTTTATGAGTCGTAACAGAGTAAAAAGTTGGGATGAGCAAGCATTTACAGTACAAGCTTCAGGAAGACAATGTCAGATTCATCCTCAAGCACCAAAAATGATAAAAGTAGATAAAAATGATTGCAGATTTGTTGAAGGAAAAGAAAATTTATATAGAAGAATGACTATAAGAGAAGTAGCGAGAGTACAAGGATTTCCAGATAATTTTAAATTTGTATATAACAACACTAATGATGCATATAAAATGATAGGAAATGCTGTACCTGTTAATTTAGCATACGAAGTTGCATGTGCTATTAAAAAAGTATTAGTATAAAAGGAGATGTTGTTTTATGAGTAATCAAAGCAATGTATTTGGAAGAGCTTATGAATATATTTGTATTGAAACTCTAAATACTGAAATAAATAAACATAGAAAATCTATCATAGAAGATAGTTCTACATACGAAATAGCAAAAGAGTGCTGGAATATTATAGATAAAGAAACCAAAGAGACTTTTGAGCAAAGTGCATTAACAGCTGTATATTCAATTTTTGACTTAGAACCTATGATAACAGAAAAAGATGATGATTGTTTAGTATTAAAAATGCAGAAAGATCAAGAAGGCAAAATTGGAGATGTTAGAGACATTATAATTATTAGAAATGAAGAAAAATGGGAAATAGGATTAAGTATAAAGCATAATCATTTTGCAGTAAAACATAGTAGATTAGGTCCTAAGCTTGATTTTGGAGAAAGATGGTATGGAATTAAATGCTCAAATGATTATTGGAATGATATTGCTCCAATATTTGAATTAATTAATTCTAAAAAGGAACAAGGACTAAAATGGAGTGACTTGGAAAATAAAGATAAAGATGTATATATTCCTTTATTAAATGCATTTATGAACGAAATTAAAAGAAATGCTGATAAACATCCAGATTTACCTAAAAAACTAGTTGAATACTTGTTAGGTGAATTTGATTTTTATAAGGTAATTAGTATTGATAATAAAAAAATTACACAAATACAATCGTATAATTTAAGAGGAACATTAAATAAAGCTAGCAAAAAAGAAAAACCTAAGACTATAATTCCTATTGCTAAGTTACCAACTAGAATTGTAAATATAGGCTTTAAACCTGAAAGTAGCAATACTATTGAATTATATATGGATGAAGGATGGCAATTTAGTTTTAGAATTCATAATGCATCCACATATGTTGAAAATAGTTTAAAATTTGATATTCAAATTGTTGGAATGCCAGCATCAATTATTTCTATAGATTGTAAGTGGACAGGATGTTAATATTATTATAAAATCATATATTCAGCATAATTAACGCTCGACTTTTGCAAAAAGTCGAGCGTTAATTATTGACATTTATAAAAATAAGATGTATAATAATTCCATAATTATAAAAGGAGGTAATTATATGGGAAATTTAAAGTTTATAAAAGATAGAATAAAAGAATATAATTCAAATTACTTTATAAATGAACTTTTTATAGCATCAAAAAGTCTAGGAATTTTAGAAGAAAAAATTAAATCCTATAAATTTGATAACATACTAATGCCACTTTTAAACACAAAAGAAGCAATATCTTCAATGTATTTAGAAGGTACTCAAACAACAATGTCAGCTGTGTTAGAAGATGTAATAAATGAAGATAAGGAAAAGAAAAATGAAAAAATTTATAAGGAAGCTACAAATCACACAAAAGCATTACATTATGGAGCCACATATCTAAGTCAAAATAATTTTAATCATACTTTTATTAAAGAATTACATAGAATGATGCTTAATGGTATTATAGCTGAAAATAAAGAACATACATTAGGAAAATATAAAGAAGTAGATAATTTTATTGTTAATAGTGTTGGAACTGTTGTATTTAATCCACCACATTATACTGAAACAAAAAAATACATGGACGAATTAATAGACTTTATGAATGATACAAAAATAGATATCAATCCTCTAATAAAAACGGCTATAATACATTCACAATTTGAATCAATTCACCCTTTTGATGATGGTAATGGACGTGTAGGCAGATTGTTAATTAGTTTATGTTTGTATAAGTTTAATGTAATAAAAGTTCCATTTTTCTATGTTAGTGAAGCTATTAGCCAAAATAAAATTATTTATTATAACAAATTGACTGATTCTAGAAAAAATGACTACACAGAATGGATTAAGTTCTTTTTAAAGATGTGTACAGTACAAGCAGAAAAACATATAAAATATATTGATTCGTTAGATTCAATATATGATAAAACATCAGAAAAAATAAGAAAAATTATTAATTCCCAAAAATACGAGAATATAATTGAATGTATTTTTTCACAACCAATCATTAGTTCTTCATACTTAGAAAAGACTATAAATATTAGTCCTTCGCAAGCCAGAAAATACATATCAACATTAGAGGAAGCAGGTGTGTTGTCAGGCGACGATAGAATTAGAAATAGAAAATATTACTTTCTTGAGTTATTAACATTATTAGAAAACACATAAAAAAAAGCTACCAAACGGCTTGAAAGTTTGGTAACTATTGCATAGCTAAACGCCAATTTAGCTAAAAAGAAAAAACATATGCGTTACATATAGTCTTAATTAATCGTATTAAAATTATATCATATGAAAATTTTCTTTGCAATAGTTGTATGAAAAAAAGGAGAATATCATATGACAAAAGAGTATTATATATTTGTGAAAAGCTATAGACATCCTAAAACAGGTAAAATTATGCATGCATCAGAATATGGAAAAAAGGCTTTTCGATTACTGATAAGAAAATAGAAGAATAATTAAATACAAACACTATAAGATTTTTAGTAACGGAAAATCTTAGTTCTAATAATTTAGTAGGTAGGAGGAATAAAAAATGAATAAAAAAGTAGAAGAAGCATGGAATAACGCTCACAAAATTAGAGGAAAAAATCCAGAAGTTTATAGAAGAGATGATTATGGTAATACCATTTTTAAATCCTCATATGGAAAACAAAGTGATATGGGATGGGAAGTTGATCATAGACACCCTGTATCAAAAGGAGGAACAGATTCACCTAAGAATTTGCAAGCAGTACAATGGAAAGAAAATCGAATAAAAAGTGATAAGTATCCATATAAAGGATAGAAAGGAGTAAATTACTATGGAATGGCTATATAATAAAAATGGACAAGCTGAGTTATTTACATATGATGATAGACTTATAAGTAAAACTGGTAAAAATCTAGCTTGGATTTACAATGGAAATATATATAATATAAAAAATGGTAAGCACATTGGTTGGTATGAAAATGGCGTTTTATATGATTCAAAAAATAAAGCTCTTGCATTTAAATTAAATTACACTGGATATTTACCATATCAACCAGGAATTGGTGGAACTCCTGGAACACCAGGTATACCTGGCACACCAGGAAGACCAGGATTTAGTGGGACTCCTGGTAGACCTGGTTATGGTGGATGGTCTAGCAGTAATATAGAAGATTATTTTGAAGTATAAAAAGATAAAGTGTGAAAGAAAATTGTATCTTTCACACTTTTAATAATTTATATATGACCACAACCTCTAATTAATTCTATCCCATCAACAAATCCATTCCTATAATATTTTTCATTCCAATAACCTAAGTAATCCATAAAATTTTTATCTAGCTCATTTAATTGCTTTTCAACATATTTCTTATTTTGTTTAGGAACATTTTTCAAAATCTTTTCAGATATTTCATCAATAAATAATCCATGTTTTTTATCTTCTTCATTAAGATAGCATAAAATAGTTTCTTCTCTAAATTCTAACCATTCTTTTAATATATCATCGTTTACTTCTCTTAAATTTTTCATTTTCTATTCTCCTCTCACTCAAATTTTTATAAAAGGGCTTGGGACTTGTCCCATTGAACAGAATGGGGAGCAAGCAGAATTCGTGTGAACGAATTCATTGCTTGCTGAGACAGAAAATGATTTTTTCGGTCTCCCACATTCATTGCTTGCTAGGACAAGAAATGGATTTATAAAATAATTTATTGCACCTATTTTTGTACCTTGCGTTGCACTTTATGTGATACTTATTTTTAATTTATAGTACCTTTATTTGGACTTTTCTAGGTACATAAATTTATTTTATAGATTATTATTTAATCCCCTTTTTGTACTTTTAATTTCTCTTTGAATAATTTTTTAGTAATCAATTTTATACATAAATAAGTTCTTTAAGTACAATTTCTTCAGCTCTGTTCTTTATATTATTCATACATCTTACCCATTCCATTTGGTCTTTAGCTTTCAATTCTTCATTGACATTTTCCTCATCTGCTAGTTGTTTTATTATCTTTTTTACTCTTTCATTTGCAGCAGAATCTATATTCCTTAATTCAAATGGAACTGATCCATTAATCATAAGAAAAGTATAATAACCTTTCTTATGTTCTTTCAGATACTCTAATCTTAATAGTCCATATTTGCCTATATTATCTAATTTATCATCTTCAGCAGGTAAAGTTACCTTTGGAAGATAAAAGTCTCCTATTTTTTGATATTCTAATTCTTTTCTACTCATAATTTATTCACTCCTTATATTTTCTTTTAGTATGTAATAAATATTAATTAATTTATTTATATTATATTTAATATTATTACATCGTAATTTTTCCGTTTCTAGAATCGTAAAATTTCCTTATCATGAGTCGTACTTTTTACGAATCATAAATTTCAACATGATTAATCTTTCCTACATAGATAATGTTATTTTTCTTAAAACCTGTCCTAATTTCACGAATTAATTTGACATTCTTTAACTCTTTGAATGCTTTTGTAACAGTCTTATCTGAAAGATTAAGCTTTAATCCAGCTTCTTTTCTTGAATATACTATATAAATATCTCCCTTATCATCAGTCCAATTATTCTTTATAGATATTGACAATCTATCTAGTAATAATCCATATAATACCTTACTTGCAAGACTTAAAATCACATAATATGGATTAATAAATAGTTCTTTTGGTACTTGATAGAAACTATTTTCAAGATATTCATTAGCTTTGTATGGTATAAAATTCATATCATTAGCCCTCCTTTTTGTGTTATTCGTTCAACACTTAAAGTAGCTAAATATCAATGATTTTTGCTTTACGGAACATTCCGGAACATTTTATTTTTGAAATTTTAATTTTACGGAACACTTTTCTGAACAAAAAATCAGAATTTTTTAGAATTTTTAGACATTTTTTAGAATAAATAAAAAAATGCTATTTTCTAAAAACTCTTAGAAAATAGCTTATTTAAAATCATTTGACTGTTTTTGAATTCTAATGAATTTTCCTCAAAAACTGGTCTTTTATGGTCGGGGCGACACGAATCGAACGTGCGACCTCATGGTCCCAAACCACGCGCTCTACCAACTGAGCCACGCCCCGAAATATATAAATTTATCTTTAACAAAGCTGACTAATATAATATAACACATTTTTTTAAATTTTGCAACATTTTTTTGAAAAAATCTATTGAATTAATTTTAAAATCAAAGTATAATAGTTATATAATGCAGTTGTAGCTTAACTGGATAGAGCATTCGGCTACGAACCGAAAGGTTGGGGGTTCAAGTCCCTCCAGCTGCACCATATAAGAATATATAGTTAAAGCACTTGTAAATTAAGTGCTTTTATTTTTGTATTATCTGTCAATATTTGACATACAAAATTCTATATGCTAACATATAAATAATAAATAAAAAGGAGGGAAAACTAATGAAAACAAGAAAAATTGTATTAATTATTGTTCTATTAATTGTACTTCTTCTTATAGCTATTTGGGGAATAAGAGAGTATGTTTTATGGAATGATGGAAAATTACAAAAAGATAATCCAATGTCTAAAGAAGAAGTTTTAGAATTATTAAAGAAAGGAGAGGAATATCCTAATTACTATATTTCTTTTGTTGATTCTAATAATGCAAAATATGATATTTATGTAAAAGATAATGTGCTTGTAGAATATTATAACAACGAATTTTTGTTAAGAGAAGATTATAACAATAATGAATATATTATGATTTCTAAAGCAACAGATAAAGAAGTAGCAGGAATTAGTCATAGTTTGAGAAAACGAGAATATCAGCAAGCAGGTATGGATTATTCTATTGTAAATAAACTAGAATATAAATACTTGGGAGAAAAAGAAGTAGACGGAAGACAAGTTATTTATATACAATTAGAAGATGAATCAGCTTATACTAAATTTGTAATCGACAAAGAGACAGGAATTATAGTAAATAGAATAGACCTAAGTAAAGTATTTATTTTTACAGCACATAAAAATGAAACTAAAAGAGAATTAAAACTAGATGTAGTAACAGATGAAAATGTGGCTAGACCAGATTTAAGCAGATATGAAGTAGTAGGAGAATAGATTTAATACCAATAAATAAAGATATCATCCTTTTTAGGATGATATTTTTTTACGAAAAATTATTCTAATAGAGATTGTAATGCTTATAATTACAGTATATTATCATTTATATAAAAGGCAAAAATCATAGTATTAAAAATAAAAATAGGACATAATTATTATGAAGTGATATGAAATAAATATATTATACAAGTAGAAAAATGTAGAATTATGTTGTATAATGTAAATGATTAATTAATTTTAGGGAGTTTTATGGAAGAAACGAAGAAATTAAGTTTTCACCAAATTTTGTGGTACTTTATAATTTTCAGTATTATAGGTCTTTTAATAGAAACAATATTTTGCTATTTTACATCTGGAGTTATCGAAAGCAGAAAAGGGTTACTATGGGGACCTTTTTGTCCTGTGTATGGAGTTGGAGCAGTAATATTAATTATTTTATTAAATAGTGTGGATACAAATAAGTATTTTAAACTTTTTATATATGGATTTTTTATTGGATCAATATTAGAATATCTTATGAGTTATGTATTAGAGGCTATGTATTCAGTTAGATTTTGGGATTACACATATACAGGAAATTCTATTAACGGAAGAATCTGTATATTATATTCTTTATTTTGGGGAGTTTTATCTATTTTTTTATTAAAAGTTGCTAAGCCTAAAATAGACAATTTAATTAATAGAATTCCTAAAAGTATAGAGAAAAAAATGGATATTTTTATTACTATATTTTTTATAATAAATGTAATTGTAACTGTTTGGGCAATACAAACTTATGAAAATAGAGCTGCTGAAATTTATAACGGAACTTACAATAATAAGATAAACAGCAACTCTACAAATAATTCTATATTTGAGAAGATAGAGGAAAAACATTTTACTAATGAAAGAATGAAAAAAACTTTTCCAAATTTAAGAATTAAGGATAAAGATGGAAAAGAAATTTGGATAAAAACAATTTTGTAGTTTTTATACTATTATTAAGTTTAATTGAATATAAAACCAATAATACCGAAGATAATAAATAATATTCCAGAAAGTTTTTTCATAGATTCTTCAGAAATATGATTACCTAAAAATTTACCAAAGAATATTGCAATAGCATCGCAAACAACCATCCCTAAAATAGCACCAATTATTAAGGAAAGTTTTAAATTGGGGTATTGAATTCCAAGTCCAATTGAGGCTAAAAAAGTTTTATCTCCAATTTCACCAATAATTATAGAAATTGCTACAATAAAAGTATATCCAAGTTTTAAATTAGATATATTTCCAAAACTATATAATTTATTAATAATACCGTCTTTCTTACTATTGTCCATAGATAGTAAGACTTTTTTTGGTATAAAAGAGTATAATCCTATTAAAATAAACGAAATATATGTAAAAATTTTAAGAGTATTTTGTAATAAATAATTGTCAAAGAAATTAATACTACTTCCAAATAAAATAGCTATTCCATGGCTAAAAAATGAACCTATAGCAACGCCTAATAATATTTTAATTGGAGTAGTTTTATTAGCAAAAGATATCATTAATAATTGTGTTTTATCTCCTAATTCTGTAACAAAAACTAAAGCAAATGCAATGAAAACTGCATAGAAAGACATATTAAAATTCATTCCTTTCATAATTTATAAATGGTATATTAAATAATTTATAAAAATATTAAAAATAATTTAAGCTTAAAAAATAATATTTTTATTAAGATAAATTTAAAAATCTTATTTTCTCTTTCATTTGTAAAATATATATTCAAAAATGTAAATTCTATGTGAAAATTAATTAAAACAATTGCAAGAATAAAAATTAAATGATAATATTTGAGTGGTAAATTATTACGGAAATACAAATTTAAGGGAGGAATAATTTTGATACAGGTAAAAAATGTTACAAAAAAATACGGCGCATTTAAGGCTGTAGACAATATTAGCTTTGAAGTTCAAGATGGAGAGGTTGTAGGATTTTTAGGACCAAACGGAGCTGGAAAAAGTACTACAATGAACATGATTACAGGCTATATAGACCCAACAGATGGCGAAATAATAGTAAATGGCGTTGATGTTGCTAAAAAGCCTAGAAAAGCTAAAAAGCAAATAGGATACATGCCAGAATCTGTTCCATTATATCAAGAATTAACAGTTAAAGAATTTATAAGATATATGGCAGAGATTAAATTAGTAAAACATAAGGAAATAAAAGAAGAAGTCAATAAAGTTTTAGAAGAAGTTGGACTAAAAGATGTAGAAAATAAACTAATTAGAAATTTATCAAGAGGTTATAAACAAAGAGTAGGAATAGCAGGTGCATTAATAGGAAATCCAGATGTAATTATTTTAGATGAGCCTACTGTAGGATTAGACCCAAAACAAATAACAGAAATAAGAGACCTTATAAAGAAATTAGGAAAAAGTCATACTGTTATTTTAAGTTCACATATTCTTCCAGAAGTAAGTCAAATATGTGAAAAAGTAATTATTATAAATAAAGGAAAGATTGTAGCAATTGACACTCCTTCAAATTTGGAAGATAAAACTAAATCTAAAAATACAATATTAGTTACAGTAGAAGACCCTAATGACAATATGAAAAATATTAAAAACAAAATTAAAGAAGCGGAAAAAATAAAACTAATAAAAGACAATAAAGACGGAACAAAGCAATATGCAGTTATTTCAGATACACAATATGACTTAAGAAAAAAATTATTTGATGTTTTACCAAAAGAACAAATAGTGATATTTGAGCTAAAGAAAGATGAGTCTACATTAGAAGATGCATTTATTAGTTTAATAAACAACACCAATGAAGTGTCAAAAGAAAATGTAAGTAACAAAATAGAAAACGATGGAAAAAAGAAACTTAAGGATGACAAAAAAGAAGATATCAAAGAAGTAAATAATAAACTAAATAAAGAAGAGAATAATAAAGAAAATAAAAAGTCAGACAATAAAATAGATAAAGAAGCAGATAATAAGACAGATAAAAAAACAAAACAAAAAGAAACAAATAAAAATAATAAAAAGGAGGAGAAAAAATAATGTGGCCAGTATTAAAAAAAGAATTAAAATCTTATTTCTTATCTCCAATAGGATATATATGTATAGGTATATTTTTAATAATATTTAGTATTTTCTTTTATTTAACTGCAATTCAAAGTGCAAGTATAGAATTAGGAAATTTATATTATAACACTGCTATGTATGGACTAATGCTTATTATTCCAATTCTTACAATGAGGCTATTTGCAGAGGAAAGAAAAAATGGAACAGAGCAATTACTACTTACATCACCAAGAAGTGTTACAGGAATTGTTCTTGGAAAGTTTTTTGCAGCATCAATAGTAGTACTTATTACATTAGTAATTAGTTTAATATATTTTGCAATATTAATGTATTTTGGCTCACCAAATATAGTACCTACTTTAGTAATGATGTTTGGATTTTTACTATTATCAATGGCTGCTATTTCTATAGGAATGTTTGCATCTAGCATAACAGAGAACCAAATAGTAGCAGCAGTTATTACAGCAGCAGTATTAATACTTCCATGGTTTTTACCAAATATAAATACTTCACTTGAAGCACTTGATTTAATGACTAATTATTCAAAATTCCCAGCAGGATTACTATCTGCAACAGAAGTAGTTGGATTAGTTTCATTTACAATAATGTTTATAATATTTACAATTATGGTTTTAAAAAGAAGAAAAGCTGTAAAATAGAAAGAGAGGGAGAAAAGTGAAAAAAGAAAAAAACAAAAAACAGCAAAGTGGCGGAAATCAAGAATCTAAGCAACTAATTAAAACTAAGGAAAGAAAACCACACAATAAATTAAAATTAGTTGGAAATATTTTTATAACTTTAATAGTAGTAGCAATAATAATTGCTGCTTATGTGCTAATAAATTGGGGAGTAGAAAAACTTGAAATCCAAGATGTAGATTTTACAGCAGATAAAATTTATTCTATAACCCAACCTACTAAGGATAAACTTGCAAATTTAAATAAAGATGTAACAATTACATTAATAAATATGCGTGTATATACATCTGTAGTAGATTTAGCAAATCAATATGCAAATTTAAATGAACATATAAAAGTTGAGCAAATAGATGATATTTCAACTAGACCAGATTTAGAAAGTAAATATAGCTTAACATCAAATGATTCAGTAATTCTTTTTGCATCTAATGGAAAAGATAAAATAGTTGAAACATATGATTTAGTAACATATGACTCTACTACAAATGCTACAATAGATAAAACGGAAGAAGCTTTTACAAATGCAATATTAGACGTAACAGTGGAAGATAGACCAAAAATATATTTCTTAGAAGGACATAGTAAATATACAAAAACAAATTTAGCAAGTTTGCAAACTGCTATAGGAGAAGAAGCAAATGATGTAGAAAACATAGATATTTTAGCAAATACAAAAATGCCAGAAGATTGTGATGTTTTAGTAATATCAACTTTATCAGAAGATTTAACAGATTTGGAAAGAGACGAAATAATAAAATATATAAAAAATGGTGGAGAAATTTTATTGCTTCAGGATCCAGGTGTAACTATTAGTAAAGATTATAACCTTCCAAATTTCCAAAAAGTTTTAGACGAATATGGTATAAGTATAGAAAAAGGTATAATATTAGAAACAGATGCACAAAAAATGATTCAAGGAGCTCCAAACTTTATAATAAATGATGTAACATTAAATTCTTCTATAACAAAAAATGCAGGAATGAATATAAGTGCATGCTTTATAAATGCTGGTGCAATAAACTTTAAGAAGCCTGAGAAAATGGAAGAGTTAGGTGTAGATGTAGAATATTTAACAGCTTCAACCTCAAATGCTTTTTATAGGACAAATTTAAATGTTATATCTGCTACAAAAACAGATTCAGACCAAGATTTACCATCTTCTACAACAGGTGCAATAGTAACTAAAAAAATAAATGATGAAAAGGAATCTAAATTAGTAGTATTTTCAAATGCAGTGTTTGCAACAGATACAAAAATTCAGGTTGCAAATGGATATTATATTTATGCAATAGATTTATATAATAACAAAGATATTTTATTAAATTCTATTTCATATTTAACAGAAAGAGAAGATAATATTACAATAAGAAAAAATGTTGAAGTAACAACATATACAGTAACAGAGCAACAACATAGAATTATATTAACAATTATATTTGCAGTTCCAATTGCAATTATAATATTAGGAATTGTTGTATGGCAAATTAGAAGAAGAAAAAAATAATGAATAGATTTTAAATCCTCTCATAATTTTTATGAGGGGGTTTTTTAATGAAAAATAGTCTAAAAGTTGTTTTTGTAATTATAGGGACTTTAATAGGAGCGGGTTTTGCTTCAGGAAAAGAAGTATATATTTTTTTTAACAAATATGGAAGTCTGGGATTATTAGGGGTAGTTTTATCTGGAATTTTTATTTCTATTGTTATATATAAAGTTTTAAAAATAACCAAAGAAAATGAATTACAAAGTTATAATAACTTAATTACAGGAATAAGTAAGAGTAAAAATATAAGTAAGCTTTTGAAAAACATAATAAGTGTATTTCTTTTAATATCATTTTTTGTTATGGTTTCAGGTTTTGCGTCATACTTTTATGAACAACTGGGCATAAATAGTGTAGTTATGTCAATTATAATGGCTATTTTGTGTTTTATTACATTTAATAAAAATATAGAGGGAATTACAAAAGTAAATACAATTTTAATACCTTTTTTAATAGTTTTTATAGTTATTTCTGCAATACTAAATAGTAAATGTTTTATAAATAATTTTAATTATATAGATGTTAATATGAGTATAAAAAATGAAATTAGTTTTTCTAATAATTGGATAATTTCGGCAATTCTTTATGCAAGTTATAATAGTATAATTCTTATCCCTATTCTTATAGGATTAAAAGGAATTGTAGAAAAGAAAAGTATAGGGAAAATATCTTGTTTAACTGGAATTATATTTATAATTTTGGGAATAAGTTTATATTCGCTGCTTACAAGTGGGCAAAATTATGTACAATATTTAGATATTCCAATAATTTTTATAATGAAACAATTTGGAAATATTTATAGCAATATATATGGGATTGTTGTAGCAATAGCAATATTTACATCTGCAATTTCTGCAGGATATGGATTCCTGGAAAAGTTTGAATACTCGAAAAGTACATATAAAAAAGTATCTGTGATAATTTGCGTGGTATCTGTATTTGTTGCAATGATTAAATTTTCTTATTTAGTTGAAATACTATATCCAATTTGTGGATTACTTGGATTTATACAGATAATTTTAATACTAAAAGCTAATAAAGTATTGAAAAAATAAGAAAAAACTGATATAAAATAAAAAGAAAATACTATGGAGAGAAATATGGATAAAGAGAAAAAAAATAAGGTAATAAATTTTAAAAATTTTATTAAAAGTAAGAAAAATAACAAGAACTTCAACAATAATAACAACATAGTAAAAAATACAAATGATGATTTATTAATAAACGAAGAAAGAAAAGGTAATTTGAAAGAGAAAGGGCAAAACAATATAAATAGTGAAACAAAAAGACTATCTAATAAAAGTAAAAGAATTTTAATTATTTCTGCTATTTCAATTATATTAATAATTATATTAATATTAGTTATTGTCTATCTTGCAAATGAAAATGCTAGAGAATTTATGGATAAATACTTATTTGGAAAAAATATTTCAGAAGAAAATGCAGAAGTAATTGAAATGGAAAATGAAAATGGTACGAGAGTTGTTGGAAATGGTAAATTGCTTGGAGTATTAGAAAATAATATTTTAAAACAATACAATGTAAATGCAAAAATGGAATCTGAACTTAATGTAGAAATAAATAATCCGATTTCTGATTATAAAGATAGATATTTAGTAATTGGACAAAAAGGCGGTAATAAAGCATATTTAATAAAAGATTCAAAAATATTATGGGAAAAGGAATTAGAAGGTAATATTTCTCAAGTAAGTGTAAATAAAAATGGTTATACAAGTATCACATTAACAGGTGCATACAGAACAATGGTTGATGTGTACGATGCAGGAGGAAATAAGCTAACAAGAATATATCTTGCTAATACAATTGCAGTAGATACAAGTATTTCAAGTGATAATAAATACTTGGCATTTGCAGAAATAAGTACTTCTTCTACAAGTACAAAGTCTAATATTAAAATCTTGTCAATAGATAAAGCAAAACAAGAAAATACAGAAGCAATTATATATACATATGAGGTACCAGATAGTGCTTTAGCAATAAATGTTAATTACATAGATAATGGAAAATTAGTATGTATGTTTGACAGTTCGGTTCAAGTAATTGAAAATAATACTCCAAAAACTATAATGGACTTAAAAGAGGATAAAAATATAAGCTTTGCAGGAATAGATTTATATGACAGCACATTTAAAGCAATAGAGGAGTCTTCTGGATTATTTAGTGCAAATACTAAAGTAGAGATAATTAATATAAATAATGAAAAGAAAAATGTATATACAGTTAAAAGTGTAGCAAAATCGGTAAAAACCAATGGAAATGTTATAGCATTAAATTTGGGAACAGAAATAGAATTTATAGATACAAATGGATGGTTAATAAAAAGATATAATTCTTCTAGTGAAGTTAAAGATATAATTTTATGTGATGGACTAGCAGGAATTATATACAAAGATAAAATAGAATTAATTAGTTTATAAGAAAGGAGAAATTTAATATGGCTATTATTATTGATATTGTAATTGTTGCAATTATTGCATTATGCCTATTTTTAGGATACAGAAGGGGGCTTACAGGGTCTTTACTAAAAATATTATCTTTTGTTTTAGCTATAGTAATTGCATTTATTTTATTCAAACCTGTATCAAATTTAGTTATAAATCATACAAATTGGGATGACTCATTAAAAACTTCTATTGAGCAATTTATAACTGAGAAAACGTCAACACCTGAAGAAAAGTCTAGTCTCCCACAAGTTATAGTAGATTATATAGATGAAACAATGGCACAATCTGTTAATGAAGCAAAAGAAGTTGCAATAGAAAATACAGCTCAAAGTGTTACAAATTTAATAGTTAATGCAGGAGTTTGGATTGCAGTATTTATTATAGCAAGGATTTTACTAATATTTATAAAATTTATAACAGCTTTAATTGCAAAATTACCAGTTATTAAGCAATTTGATAAATTAGGTGGAATTTTATATGGAATATTAGAAGCTTTTGTAATATTATATGTATTATTAGCAATAATTTCATTTATAGCTCCAATGATAAATAATGCAGAATTTATAGATGCTTTAAATAAATCATTTATAGGAAGTATGCTATATAATAACAACATATTATTAAAAATATTGTTTTAATTAATTGTATTTTGTAGTAAAGTCTGGTATACTAATTTATATTATTTTTAGGAGTGAATAAATTGAAAAAAGCAAAAGCAGAAGATATAGAAAAAGAAGAGAGAAAATTATCAAATAAAAATTATAAAAGTAGTAAAGAAGAAAAAAAGAAAAAAAGAAAATGGCCAATTGTTTTATTGGTTATAGTAATAATTATAGGAATAGCAGCAGGTGTATTTTATTATAGAATACAAAAATTAGGTGGAGGACTAGGTGGAACTATAGCAGCTACATTAGGTCATGATGAAGAAACTAGAAAAAACTTAAATACTTTAACAACATTAGTTTTAGGAGAAAGTTTAAACTTAACAGATACAATTATGTTGTTTTCATATAATCCTAGAACTCAAGAAGCATCAATGCTATCAATTCCAAGAGATACATTTGTTGGGGATGACCCAGATGAAGCTACGGCTTGGGATAAAATAAATTCAGTTTATCAACTTGGTGTGGACAAACTATTAAAAGATGTTAGCGAGCTAACAGGGATAAATGTAGAAAATTACGTTGCTGTGGATACATCTGGTTTTAAGGAATTAGTAGATACAATAGGTGGAGTTACATTTAATGTTCCAATGGATATGAAATATGATTCATACTCACAAGGATTACATATAGACTTAAAAGCAGGGGAACAAAAGTTAGATGGAGACAAAGCAGAACAATTAGTAAGGTTTAGACATAATAACGATGGAACAACATATCCTGCAAGTTATGGTTTAGAAGACGAAGGAAGAATGAAAACACAACAAGCATTTTTAACAGAGCTTGCAAAACAAACTTTAACAGTTGGAAATATTCCTAAAATTATAGATATACTAGATATAGCAAATAAATATGTTGAAACAAATATGGACTTTAATATGTTAAAAGACTATGTTCCATATTTAGTAGAGTTAAATTTAAGTGATGTGAAAAAAGATACATTACCAGGAGAACCAGCATTAACTAATGGAGTTTGGGTGTATTTAGCAGATGAAGAAGATGCTCCAAAGGTAATTGATGAACTATTTCCTAAATCAATGTTGTATAACATTGAAGAAGCAAATGATACAAATACAACATCAAATTCAACAACAAATGAGGAAATAAATAATATATCATCAGAAAATGAAATTAGTTCTACAGGTACTTCTAGTATAGATAAAGAAGACATAAAAATAGAACTTTTAAATGCTACAGACAATATAAAAAATATATCAAAAATGTCCAATTTATTAGAAAACTTAGGATATGATGTTACAAAAACCGGAAATACAAATGCAGCAAGCAAAACAGTAATTATAAATAGAAGTAATGTTGAAGAAGGGTTTTTAGACGAAATAAAACAAACTTTAAAAACGGCAGAAGTAGAAGAAGGAAGAGAAACTACAGTAGATATTACTATAATAATTGGGCAAGATTATGAAAATTTACAGTAATATTAAGATAAAATAATAAAAGGAAATCTCAAATTAAATGAGATTGAATCAAGCTAAGCTAAATTGATTTAAATGAGATTAGCTTGAAGTGAATAAAATTAGATTAAATTTAGTCAAATCAAATTAAATTAATTTAAACTAAATTAAAGTGAAATTCAATTTAAAATTAAGACAAGATTGAAATAAAAAAGGGGGCAATAAATTTTATATTTAATGTTCCCTTTTTGTTTTTTAGATTTTTAAATGTTTATAACCTATATAGTTAGATTTTCCACCTTTTTTACGTTTCTTTTTAGACTTTTTAGCAGGTTTTAGTAACATAAATAGAATTACCAAAACTAATATAATAACACAAATTTTAAATAAAATATCCCATGTACCAGATTTTATAACAGTTGTATCTGCAACTAAATTAGTAGAATAATTTTTGTTGTCTATTGTGTAAGTAATTTTTCCAACTACTTCACCAGCAGAAATTGGAGCAGATAAATTATCATCCAATTCTATTTTTGGTTGCAATTCTTCTACACTTTGTTCTTTATCTATTATAGCTGCTATTGCATTTTCTGGTGATACTTTTAAATTAGATGTATCTTTTGTAGCATCTGCTACATTTATTTCTTTAACTACATCTTCTGGTTCTAATATATTTTCCAATTTATAATTATCAAATGCATAATTAAACAATGTTTTACAATCTGGGTAACGAATACTATAACCCTCTTTTGTAGTTTCTGCACCTAATACTACTGCAATTACTTCTAATCCGTCTTTTTCTGCACTTGCTATTATACAAGAACCAGCCTCTGTAGTATAACCTGTTTTTATCCCTGTTGCATATTCATAATAGTAATTATCTGGTCCGGGAATATTATTAACCCTTAACAAATCATTTGATGTATTAAAAACTCTATCTTCTTTGTTATATTTATTTGTTTTAGGAAGCGAACATTGAGTTTTCTTTACTATATTTCTAATAGCGTCATATTTCATAGCATATCTACCCATTAAAGCTAGGTCATATGCAGAACTATAATGATTGTCATCGTGAACACCATTTGTAGTAACAAAATGTGTATTTGTACATCCTATTTCCTTTGCTTTATTGTTCATCATCTGCGCAAAATTTTCTATAGAACCTGCAATATGTTCTGCTAAAATATTTGCTGCATCATTAGCAGAAGGAATTAAAAGTACATTTAAAAGTTGCTCAATTGTAAGTTCTTCACCTTCTACTATACTAGCATGAGAATAACTTGGTGGGACTGAATATATAGCATTGTGGCTAGCTGTAGCAACATCTGTTAATTTACAATTTTCAACAGTAAGTATTGCAGTCATTATTTTTGTTGTACTTGCAGGGTACCTTTGCTCATTGGCATTTTTTTCATATAAAATTTTTCCTGTAGAAGATTCTATTAAAACACATGCAGGAGAACCAATTTTAATGTCAGCACTTGCTGCTAAGGAGGTGATATTAAGCAATATTTGAAAAATTAAAAAAGCTATAATTGTAAGTATAAATTTTATTTTTAAATTTAATTTCATTAGTAAACTCCTTTGTAAAATATCTATTAATATACCGTAAAATTAAAAAAAATTCAATAATTTCCTTTACATAAAAAGAAAAAACTTAACTAAAATTTTATGCCAAATAATGACAAAATTTTATTAGAAAATTTAAATTATATAACTAGATGTGGATAATGTAGGAAAGTTATAAAATAAAATTGAATGAAAATAAAAAACTAAAGAAGAATTTTTTAATATAATGTAATTTTTGCCTTATTAAAGTAAGGCATTAGTAAATACAAAGAAAGGATGGATATTAATTATGAATAATTTAACTTTTAAACAAAAGATAATTTTTGGAATAATAATAACTACAATGGTAATTTTTATATTAATTTATTTTATTATGAATTCAGGAAATTTAACTGGTAAAGAAGGAATAGATGAATTAAGTGAGGAAGAAGGAATGCTAAATATAGAGGATATTAATGAAACGATAGAAGGAAGTGAAGAAAATGAAATTATAAAAAATGGAGAAAATAATAAAGACATAACATTAAATGGCGAAGTGGTAAATGCTGAAAGTAGCAGTATAAATAATGGAAAATTAGAAAATTTAGAAGAAATAATTGTACATATAACAGGTGAAGTTAATAAACCAGGAATTGTTAATTTAAAAGAAAATAGTAGAATAGCAGATGCAATTAATGCAGCAGGTGGAGCAACTAAAAATGCAGATTTAAATAAAATAAATTTAGCATATATCTTGGAAGATGGGCAGAAAATTTACATTCCTAATAAAAGTGAAAAAATAGAAAATAATGAGTATATTATAGACGGTAGTGGAAATAATGCTAAGAGTAATAGTTTGAAGGAGGTAGGAAAAGTGAATATAAATGAAGCCATGCAGACAGAGTTAGAACAACTCCCAGGAATTGGACCATCTTTAGCAACTAGAATTATTGAATATAGAGAGCAAAATGGTAATTTTAACAATGTAGAAGATTTGCAAAATGTAAAAGGTATAGGAGATGCTAAATTTAATGATATAAAAGACAAAGTAACAGTTTAAAAATAATAACTCAATACAATTTATAATATTGATACATTGTGGAAAATTGATAAAGAAAATTGCTGTATAAATGAAATATTAGAAGAAATATTAGCAGAATATTATAGTATTTTAAAAAAGAAAAATATAGTTCCAGAAATAAATATATGTAATGAAATGATTTATAAAAATTTAAATAAAAATTCTTTGATAAGAATTTTTGAAAATATTTTATCAAATATGATTAAATACAGTGATGGGAATTTTAAAATAAAATTAGAAAGAAGCGGGAAGATAATATTTTCAAACAAAGCAAAAAAATTAGATACAACAACTGTACAAAAAATTTTTGACAGGTATTTTACAGTAGAAAATGCAAACAATGTAACAGGAGTAGGGCTCTCGATAGCTAAACAATTAGTAGAAATAAATGAAGGAAATATAATTGCCAAATATATGGATGGAAATTTAGTTATAGAGGTACAATTTTAAAAAATAAATAAAAAATCAGAGAAAAATTAAAAAATAAATGATTCACAGAATTTTCACACCAACTATTGATAAAGAACCAAAAAGATAAATTAGTGAAGAAAAATAAAATAGCCTGTATTCTTAAATACAAGCTATTTTTTGATTTTGTTGGTTGCGGGGGGAGGACTCGAACCTCCGACCTTTGGGTTATGAGCCCAACGAGCTGCCAACTGCTCCACCCCGCGATGTATTGACGAAATTAATTATACAACTTATATATGTGTTTTGTCAACATATTTTATAAAATTAAGTTACTATAGTATATTATATGATGAATTTAAATAAATATTCTGTTTTTGAATAAATTAATTTATAGATTTGTTTATAACGTAATGATATAATATAAAAAATAAAGTATAATTTGTCAATAATTTTTAAATAAGTATTAGTGATATAATAATGTAGAGAAAAATAAAAATACTGTGATAATTTTGGTATAATTGAATTATAGGTTATTAAATACAAATAGGGGGAGAGGTTTGGAAAGAGAGAGATACAGACATTTAAATAAATATTTAATAGAAAAATTTGGAGAAAGAACTTTAAAAATATGTGTAGATGGTCATTTTTCATGTCCAAATAGGGATGGCACATTAAGTAAGAGTGGATGCATTTTTTGTAGTGAATGTGGTTCAGGAGAACTAATAAAGGATAGCGAAAAAGATATTACAACCCAAGTGAAAAAATACTTTGAAAGCTATAAATCAAAAAGAGCAAATAAGTTTATAGTTTATTTTCAAAATTTTACAAATACATATGATACAATAGAAATTTTAAGAAAAAAATATAATGCAGCCTTAGTAGATGATAGAATAGTTGGAATAGAAATTGCGACAAGACCAGATTGCATAAACAAAGACATTGCAAAACTAATTAATGAATATTCAAATAAATATTATGTTTGTGTGGAATTAGGTTTGCAAACATCAAATAATAGAATAGGTGATATAATAAATAGATGCTACACAAGTGAACAATTTAGTGAAGCGGTTAAAATTTTGCGAAGGTATAATATTGATGTTGTAGCACATATTATGGTAGGACTTCCAATGGAAACGCAAGAAGATATAGCAAATACTGTGAAATTTATAAATAATCATGATGTACAAGGAATAAAAATTCATTCAACTTATGTAGTGAAAAATACAAAATTAGCAAAAATGTATGAATTAGGAGAATATGTGCCTATATCACTAGAATATTATTTAGAAAAACTTGAGTATATAATTACACATTTACGAGGTGATATTATTATACATAGAATTTCAGGAGATGCACCAAAAGACTTGCTAGTTGCACCAGGATGGAATTTACATAAAAAATGGGTATTAAATGGAATAGAAAAGATATTGAAAGAAAAAAACAAATGGCAGGGAATGAATGTAATGGAGTTTTAATATGACATATTATAGTATATGAAAAAGTATAAGAGAAATTGAAGAATATATCTATTTAGTAGTTTTGCATAGATACTTTTTTCTATGTTTACTAAATAGGATGAATTTCAAAATAACTCTTATACTTTTTTATTTTATACACCAACACTCATAGTTTCAGGTAATGTTGAACCTCCATCTATTACATAACCTTGTCCAGTTAAATAAGATGCTTCATCACTTGCTAGAAATGCAGCAAATTCACCTAATTCTTCTATTGTACCAAGTCTTTTCATAGGTATACCTTTTGCTATTCCGTCAACTACTGAATTTGGATTATCTTTATTTGAATCTTTTGCAATTCCTTCAACCATAGGAGTCATAATATATCCTGGGAGAATAGCATTTACGCGAATTCCTTTATCAACTACTTCAGCAGCAAGTCCTTTTGTAAAACCTAAAACTGCAGCTTTAGTTGTAGCATATGCAACTTCACCTGTATCTGCTACCATAGTTCCAGTAACAGAAGATAAATTAACAATTGAACTTCCACTTGACATATATGGAACAACTGCTTTTGACACATTCCATGTACCTTTAATGTTAATATCAAAATGAAAATCTCTTATTTCATCTGGAGTTTCTAAAAACGGTGTTAGCTTTGCTACACCAGCATTATTAACTAAGATATCAATTTTATTATACTTTGCAATAATTTTATCAATTGCATTTTTAATTTGTCCGCTATCGCGGATATCAACTGAGTATCCATCAACATCATAACCTTCAGATTTTAAGGTGTCTACTGTGTTTTGCAATTTCTCTGAATAATCAAAAATAAATACTTTCGCACCATGTTTTAAAAATATTTTTACAATTCCTAAACCATTTCCCATAGCTCCGCCAGTAACAATGGCAATTTTATCTTTTAACTTCATAAAAAAACCTCCTTTAGTGAAAATTATACATATAAAAATAACAAAAGTAAATATTTATTAAGAATAGATTTATAAAATAACTATACAAAACATAAAAATACTAAATCGGTGCATGATTTAAGTGCTATATGACTAATATATTCTTGGGAGATACAATAGGATTAACAAAAATAGGGAGAGAATATGCTATGCAAATTGATGATATAGAGTTTAAAAGAAATCTTGTTAACTGCAAAAGAAAACATTTTAGAGAGGTTATAAACAAAATTATATTGGATTGAAATGTCAAAATTTAACCAAAGAGCATTTGGAAAAGAATATTTTTTAGAAAAAATAGAGTATAGAATTTTATATACAAATCCAGAAAAAGAAAGATATCCAAAGCCTCAAACTTGGAATACAAAATTAAAATATAAAGTGACTTAAAAAACAAAACCTAAAGCAAAAGGATTAAAGGCATTATATTTGTATTATTGTTATTTATTAAAAGTATTTCCAAAGAAAACATAGTTTAGAAAAATTAACGCAAATAAAAGATTTTGAAGAAAGACAGAAACAGGAAAAGGAACAAAAGAAAAACAAGAAAAAAGATAGAAGATATGAAAGATAGGGATGGCACAGAAATGTGCCATCTCTATTTAGTGAGTTCTAAAACAAATATAACAAAAAAAACTTGACAAGCAACAAAATTATGTTATAAAATATTTAGAACAGATGAGAGGAGGCCTATATGAAGCTAGAAGATATCGCAAATGTGTATATTGGAGTGGTTCTTAAGAGAAAGGAAGCAGTATATAAAGGAACTAAAACAAATAAATATAAAGTTTTTAATATAAGATGCTACGAAGAAAATATAGAATATGATGATTTCTATAGTATGGAAGATTTAAGCGGATATGTTACACAAAAAGGAGATTTAATTTTTAGACTGTCTTTACCTAGTAAGATTATATTAGTAGATAAAAAGACAGAAGGATTATTAATTAATAATTTATATTGCATTATTAGGTGTAATAATAAAATAATAAAAAATGAATTTTTAAAATGGTTTTTAGAGAGTAAAGAGGCGAGTAGGCAATTAGAAACAATTATTATAGGAACAGCTGTTAAATCAATTCCAGTTGCAAAACTGAGATTAATAGATATTCCAGATGTAACATATGAAGAACAGGAAAAAATATCAAAATTGATTTATAATTGGAATAAACAAAGAAAATTATATAATCAAATAATAATAGAAAAAGACAACTATTATAATTCAATAGTAAATAAAGTAATTAATGGAGGTAAGAAATAAAATGAATGAAAAACAATTACAAGATAAAATAAATGGGACAATATGGGCAGCTTGTGATACTTTAAGAAGTAGTATACCAGGAGGAAATTACAAGGATTATGCATTAGTAATGCTATTTGTTAAATATTTAAGTGATACATATAAAGAAGAAAAAGAAAAGGCAAATGAAATGTACGAAGGAAGCGAGCAAATGATAGAAAGATATCTTTCTAGAAGTAAATTTATATTAAAGGAAGAATGTACATTTGATTATCTATATAGCAAAAGAAATGAAGATAATATAGGTGAAATTATAAATAAGGCGTTAGAAACAATAACAACTTTAAATGGTGTTAAATTATTAAATTTGTTTGCAGGTGTAGATTTTAATAGCGAAGTTGTATTTGGAAAAAAGAAAGAAAAAAATGCAATATTAAAAACTTTATTATCTGATTTCAATAATGATGATATTGATTTAAGACCATCTAAAATAGGAAATTTGGATGTTATAGGAAATGCATATGAATATTTGATCGCAAGATTTGCTGGAGATTCAGGAAAAAAAGGAGGAGAATTTTACACTCCAGCTGAAGTTTCAACATTACTTGCAAAATTAGTTGAACCAAAAGAAAATGACAGAATATATGATCCAGCTTGTGGCTCAGGGTCATTACTATTAAAAGCAGCCAAAGAAGTTAAAGATAAAAAAGTTAGCGTATATGGACAAGAAAGTAATAGCTCAACTTATAACTTATGTAGAATGAATATGTTTTTACATGGTGTTAATGATGCTCATATTGAATGGGGAGATACTTTAGCTAATCCATTGCATTTAGAGCATGATGATTTAATGAAATTCGATGTAATAGTATCTAATCCACCGTTTTCATTAGATAAATGGGCAAAAGGATTTGAACCTTCAAATTCAACGATTATTGATGATGGTAAAAAGAAAAACACATTTAAGCTGGAAGCTTCAATGGATCCATATAATAGATTTGAATATGGAGTTCCACCAAAAAGTATAGGAGATTATGCATTTATTCAACACATGTTAAAAAGCTTAGATGAGGAAGACGGAAGAATGGCAGTTGTATTACCTCATGGTGCTTTATTTAGAGGAGCATCAGAAGGATTAATTAGACAAAGAATTTTAGAAGATAATTTAATTGATGCTGTTATAGGATTACCAGAAAATCTATTTTACGGAGTTTCAATACCAGCTACAATAGTTGTATTTAAAAAGAATAGAATTAGAAAAGATGTATTATTTATTGAGGCAAGCCGTGAATATGCAAAGGGAAAAAATCAAAATACATTAACAAAAGAAAATATCCAAAAAATATTAGAAACATATAAAAATTACAAAGAAGTTGAAAAGTATTCTCACGTTGCAACTATGGATGAGATTAAAGAAAATGAATATAACTTAAATATTAAAAGATATGTGGATACTTTTGAAGAGGAAGAAGAAATTGATATAGAGGAAACTAAGAAAAATATTGAAAGAATAAATGAAGAACTTCAAGTATTAGAAAAAGAATTACAAGAATTATTAAAAGAATTGGGATTATAAAAGGAGAAAAGTATGGTAACTATAAATGGAAAAAAAGTAGAAATACATTTAAAGGGTGGATTTTCAGAAAGAAAAGGAATTAAACATTTTTCTGATATAGTTCAAGTAAAGGATTTAAATGAAAGAACAAGAAATATGATTTATTCAGTAATAAGTGAAAAATTTGATGCATTATATATTGACTATAGTAACAGTTTAAAAGATAGATTTGTAGAATACTTATATAAAGAATTGTTTTCAAAAACAGAAAGAGATATTCCAATGTGGGGAAGTGAATACGACTATGATAAAGTTTTTAATACAATATATGCAATTATTATAGAATATGATTATACAGAGATTTTCACATTTATTGAAGGGATTATTAAATTTTTTAATATAACAGACAAGGTAACGTATTATAGGTATAATTACAAAACAGAATTTATAGAGGCAATTTCCAATGTGTTTAAAGCTGAGAGTGTAAATTATAAAATTATCAGCGATAAAATAACTGACATAGTGGATGAAGAACAAATAAAATCTATAGAGAATACATTAAAAAATCCATATAAAGAAGTTTCAGGTCATTATGCTAAAGCAATAGAACAATTATATAGTATTAAAGATTTTGATAATTCTATTAAAGAGTCTATATCTTCAGTAGAAGCAATGTGTCAAATCATCACTGAAAAAAATAATGCTACATTAGGTGAAGCATTAAAATTATTAAAAAATAAAATACATCCAGCATTAAATGGAGCATTTGATAAATTATATGGATATACCAGCAATGCAAATGGAATAAGACATGCAAATGGATTGGGTGAAGGAAATTCAACATTTGAAGAAGCAAAATATATGCTAATTAGTTGCTCAGCATTTGTAAATTATTTAAAAGAAAATTTTGAAGAGGAAAATATAAATGAATGAATGGAAAAAAGTAAAATTAAAAGAAGTGCTAAAAGAAATAAATGAAAGAAATAAAGATGAAAAAGTTAAAAAAGTATTGAGTGTTACTAATTCAAAAGGATTTGTGAATCAAGAAGAATATTTTGAAGGGACAGTACATAGTGCCAATATATCAAATTATAAAATAGTAAGAAAAAATCAATTTGCATTCAATCCTTCAAGAGTAAATGTTGGTTCTATTGATATACTTAAAAATTATGAAGAAGGTGCTTTAAGTCCAATGTATGTTGTCTTTGAAGTAGATACTACTAAATTGTTGCCTGAATATTTTAAGTACTATTTTCAAACTAATAGATTTTATGAAAATGTAAAAAATAATACGCAAGGAAGTGTAAGAAATAGTTTGAGTTTTAAAGCATTAGCAGATTTTGATTATTTATTACCATCAATAGAAGAACAAGAAAAGATAGTTAAAATATTAAAAAATATAGATTCTATTATTAAAAAATATGCAAACTTATTAGAAGAAAAAGATAAATTCATTAAATCTCAGTTTTTAGAGATGTTTGGTAATCCTTTTGAAAATGAAAAAAATTGGGCTGTACAAAAGATGGGAGAATGTTGTTCCTTTAAAAGTGGAAATTCATTGCCAACGGAGGTAGAAAATGAAGGTGGAGAAATATTATATATAAAAGTAGCTGACATGAATCTGAATGAGAATAGTAAATATATAAATAATTCAACACACAAAGTATCTAAAGATACTGCTAAAAATGGAATTTTCCCAATAGGAACTACAATTTTTCCCAAAAGAGGTGGCGCAATAGGAACTAATAAGAAAAGATTAATTATTAATGAAATATGTGCGGATTTAAATGTAATAGGTGTAATTCCAGGAGAAAAGATTAATCCTGAATATTTGTATACATATTTTATAATGTTAGATTTGTTGGATATTGCTAATGGATCAACTATATTACAAATAAATAATAAAGATCTTGATCCATTATTATTACCAATACCACCTATGGAATTACAAAATAAATTTGAAAAGATAGTAAAACAAATCGATAAACAGAAAAATCTATTAGAACAACAAAAGCAAAATTATGAAAATTTAAAAAAAGGTTTAATGCAAAAATTATTAACTGGAAAAGTAAGAGTAAAAATATAAATTTAATTTATGGGGGCAAATTAAATGGAAGAAAAAATACCGGTAGCTAATGAAATGTCTACAAGCCAAAGACCAGCTATAGAAGTATTACAAAAATTAGGATATAAATACATATCTGAAGAAGAAAATAAAAATTTAAGAAATAATATTCTAACAGATGTAATTTTTAAGGATATATTAGCTAAAAAATTAAATGAAATAAATAGTTATGAATATAAAGGGGAAAAATATAAGTTTTCAGCAAGTACAATAGGACAAGCTATTAAAGATTTAAATGGAGATTTAGTAACTGGACTTATTAGTACAAATGAAAAAATATATGATTTATTAACATTGGGAAAATCTTATCAAGAAAACATGGTAGATGGGACTAAAAGATCTTTTGATATAAAATACATAGACTTTGAACATCCTGAAAATAATGATTTTTATGTTACAGAAGAATTCTCAGTGTTAAGAATGAATGGTAAAGATTATGCAAGACCAGATATTGTTTTATTTGTAAATGGAATACCATTAGCAGTAATAGAATGTAAAGATGCATCAGTACCAATAATTCAGGCTATTTCTCAAAATATAAGAAATCAAAAGCCAGATTATATTCCTCAACTATTTAAATTTATACAAATAGTTATGGCTGCTAATAAAAATGAAACAAAATATGCTACTTGTGGCACACCTGATAAATTTTGGTCAACATGGAATGAACAATATGTGGAAAAACAAAATGAATTGCTAGATAAAACTGTAATTGGTAGACAAATAACAAAGCAAGATAGAGATATAATTTCACTATTTGAAAAAGAAAGATTTTTAGAATTAATAAAAGACTTTATAATCTTCGAAGCAGGAAAAAAGAAAATATGTAGATATCAACAATATTTTGCTGTAAAAGCAATGTTAGAAAGAATAAAACAAGACAAAGAAGGTGGAGTTGTGTGGCATACACAAGGTTCTGGTAAATCCATAACAATGGTTTATATAACTAAAAAAATAATGGAAGACAAAGAAATACAAAATCCACAAGTGGTTATAGCTACAGATAGGGTAGATTTGGATAAACAAATTCATAAGACATTTAACAGAATAGGAGTAGAGGCAGCAAGAGCAACAACAGGGAATAATTTAACAGAATTAATCAAAAATGAAAAAATAAGAGTTATAACAACAGTTGTAAATAAGTTTGAAACAGTAGTAAAATCAGGAGTTTCAGTAGATGCACCAAATACATTTATATTAGTTGATGAAGGACATAGAACTCAATATGGTGAGATAAATAGAAGAATGCAAGAAGTATTCAAAGGAGCAATATATATTTCTTTCACAGGAACACCTATTATGAAAAGAGACAGAAATATATTTGATAAATTTGGAGGATTAATACATAAATATTCTTTAGATGATGCTTTAAAAGATAAAGCTATTGTTCCATTGATATATGAAGGAAAAATGGTAGATCAAGAAGTTTCAAAAGAAGCTATTGATATGAGATTAGATATGTTAACAAGAGACCTTACAGAAGAACAAAAAACGGATGTAATGAAAAAATGGAGTAGATTTGAAAAAGTTGCTTCTTCTGAACAAAGATTAGAATTGATTGCATGGGATATAGCTAAAAATTATAATGAAACATTAAAGGGAACAGGTTTTAATGCAATTCTTGCATGTAATAAAAAAGTCGAAGCAGTAAAATATTATAATATTTTTAAAGACGAATTTCCTGAATTAGAAGTTGCAGTTATAATATCATCTCCAGATATGAGAGAAGGAGAAGGAAGTATTGATGAAGATACAAATGATATTGTAAAGAAATTTTATATAAATGCTATTTCAAGCTATAAAAATGAAGAAGAATATGAAGAAACTATAAAATCTAAATTTATAAATGGAGATATAGATATACTAATAGTTGTAGATAAATTACTTACAGGGTTTGACGCACCAAAAGCTTCAACATTATATTTGGACAAACAAATAAAAGAACACAATTTATTACAAGCTATAGCAAGAGTAAATAGACTTTGCGATGGAAAAGATTATGGTTATATAGTTGATTATAGAGGACTCTTAGGAGAATTAGATAAAGCATTAACAATGTATCAAGAAGCTGGATTAGAAGAATTTAATGAAGAAGATATAAAATCATCTGTTTATTACATTGATACAGAAATAAATAATATGTTTGAAGCATATGAAAAACTTAAAGAGATATTTAAAGATATAAAAAATAAAAATGATTTAGAAGAATATGAAATATTTCTAGAAGATGAAAAGATAAGAAAAGACTTTTACAATAAACTATGCAAATTCGGAAGTATGTTAGGCATAATTTTACCAAGTGACCAAGCTTATTACAAAGTTGGAAAAGAAAAAATAAGTGAATTAAGAAAAGCATTAGCTTTCTACCAAAAATTGAGAGCAACAGTAAAATTGAGATATTCTGAGACTATAGATCATAAAGAATATGAGACTAAGATGCAAAAATTATTAGACAATTATGTAGTTGCAAAAGAAATGATGAGAATAACAGAACCAGTAGATATAACAGATGCAGAAAATTTTGATAAAGAATTAGAAAAAATGGGAACAGATAGAGGAAAAGCAGATGCTATTAGAACAAGGCTAACAAGAACTATAAGTGAAAAATCTAAAGAAGATCCAGCTTATTACAAGAAATTTTCTACAAGAATTGAAGAAACTATTGAAGCATATAGAAATAGAAGAATTACAGATAGTGAGTACTTACAAAAAATGCAAGATATCAAAGAAGATTTTAGAAAAGGAAATTCTGGAATTAGCTATCCTACTAATATAACAACAGAAAATTCAAGAGCTTTTTATGGAGTTATATATGATAAATTAATTCCACGAATGAAAGAAAATGCTAACATAGAAGAAATAGGAGAAATTGCTTTAACTATTCAAAGAGAGATTGAAAGTAAAATAAAAAGAGATTGGCATTATAATACAGATATTCATAATGAAATTGCTCAAGCAATAGATGATACAATATTTATGTATGCAACAAGAAAGAATATTAATTTAGACCTTGAAGAATTAGACAAACTAATAGAGGAAATTATAAATATAGCACTAATGAAATACTAATTGTCTAGGAAGGATGAAACATGGAAAAGGATTTTATTGAATCTAATGGAGAAAAGATATATTTTTATGTTCAAAGAAAAAATGTAAAAAATATTAACCTAAAAGTGAATATAGATAAAAAAGTAACTTTATCAATACCAATGAAAATGTCATTAGATAAAGCAAAAGACTTTGTCAAGAAAAAGGCAAATTGGATAAAAAAACAACAAGATTTCTATGATACATTTGCAGAACAAAAGGAGAATATAACTTTTGAAGATGGAGAAACAGTTTATTTGTTAGGAAAGCAATATAAAATGAAAATTATTTCAGATAATAGTAGCAATGTTGTTATAAATAATAAATATATTGAAATTCATATAAAAGAAAAATATATAGACAATAAAAGTTATATTAAAAAAGTTTATGAAAAATGGTTAAAACAATATGCTCTGAATGTTCTAGAAGAACTAGTGATAAAATATCAAGAAACATTAAAAAAATATGGTATAAAAATTCCTAAAATAGAGATAAGATGCATGAAAACAAGATGGGGAAGTTGTATACCAGCATGTAATAAAGTTATATTTAATTTGAATTTAATAAAAACTCCAATGTGTTGTATTGAATATGTTGTTTTACATGAATTATCACATTTTAGACACCAAAATCATAGTAAGGATTTTTATAATTTTATTACAATATTTATGCCTGACTGGAAGGAACGTAAAAAAATATTAGATGAAGAATTTATGGGAGTAGTATAATGAAAAAAAGTAATAATTTTAATAAGTATTTAGCTGGAGAAATGTTTATAAAGAGTGTATTTGAAAAATTGGGAATGGTTGATATTATTCATGAAAGTCCAATAATCCAACATTACAAATATGTACCTGATTTTATATTTATGTTTGAGGAAAAAAGATATTGTATTGAAGTAAAAACTAAATTTTCAAACAATCTTTTAGGAAGAATTTTAGAAAACTTTCACGAATTTATAAAATCAGAAAATATTTCTGGGATACTTGTTGTATTAGATAAAGTACCTAGTAAATATAAAAAAATGGTAAAAGAAAAATATGATATTAACATTTATGATATATCAAATATATTATATTTAATATATGATGATGAAAATTTACAAAGAGATTTAAACGGATTAATAGGTTTTTCTTTGGATAATGTTATTCCAGAAGAAACTAGTATCAAATTAGATAGTAATAAAATTAAATATAAAGGAAAATATGAAAGGAAAAATTATATAGAAGAACTAAATAAGATAGAAGAAGGGAGAAATAAATCAAAAGAATATGAAGTGTTATTAGAGAAAATAATTAAAAATATTTTTTCTAATGAATTAACTTTATTTCAACGACAAAATAGAACAGAAGATGGAATAAATATATTTGATATGATTTGTAAGATAAAAAATGGAGTAAATGATGATTTTTTCACAATACTTGAAAAATATTATAAGACGAAATATATATTGTTTGAATTTAAGAATTATTCGGATGTAATAAAACAAGGACAAATTTGTACTACTGAGAAATATTTGTTTGAAACAGCTTTAAGAAAAGTTGCAATAATTATTACTAGACATGGTATTGATAAAAATGGAATGAAATTAACAAAAGGAATATTAAGAGAAAGTGGCAAATTGATAATTGTGTTAAATGATGAAGATGTAAAGGAAATGATTAGTATATACGAGAATGGCGAAAAAGCAACAACTGTTCTTGAAAAAAAGTTAGATGAACTATTAACGACATTAGAAAAATAATTAAAAATGTATTTATGATGAAAGGAAGCATTTATGGAAAAATTATTACAAAAATATAAAGATGAGTGTGCAATCTCAAGTAAACTTGCTAGTATTATTTGGAAAATAGGGATAATAATTTTATCTATAGTATATATAAAATTATCATATGGAAATCAAAATTATTTTAAAATGTTTGTTTGGCTTTTAATAGGCATACTAATATTATATCTATTATGTTTATTCATTTTTAAAAGAAAAGCATTCAATAAAATATATTCGGGCAAGGGAAACAAAAATAATTGTAAAAAGCTTAAAATCTTATATTTAGAGATTGATAAATACCAAAAGAATTGGATGACTAATTATTGTAAGAAAAATAAACTTAATGAAATTTCGAAGTTAGAGATTTTAAGATCAAGTTTATGTGAAGAAAGAAAAATAAAAACAATAAGTTATATAAATCCGATTATTATAGGGTCACTTACATTTACTATTTGGGAAATAGGATTGCAAAAATTGAGTGATAAAATAGGGTATATAAATATGATATTTATAGCTATAGTTGCTGCAGTAATACTTTCAGTAATTATAGGAATAATGAAAAAAGAATTTATTGAGAACAAAGAAATGTTTTTAGAGTTTGATAAATTTGCAAGTAATAAGAGATTGGAAGATTTATTATTATACGAAATATTAAAATGTAAAAAATAGGAGGTAAAGATGAAAAAAATAGACGGTTTCACCTAAAAATTTAAAAGAATTGTTATTAAATACAAAATATTCAATACACTATTATCAAAGAGAATATCAATGGCAAAAAACAAATAGGAGAAATGATAGAAGATTTAACATCTGAATTCTTAAATTTTTATCAAGATGGTGATGATAGAATTAATGTTAAAGATTATGGAGCTTATTTTATGGGTTCGGTAGTTCTAACAGGTAGAGATAATGCAATCATAGATGGACAACAAAGATTAACATCATTAACTTTATTAATAATGTTTTTATTAAATAAAGCGAGAGAAATGGGACTAGAAGATAATAATCTAAAAGGAATGGTTTATTCAGAAGCCTTTGGTCAAAAATCATTTAATATAAATGTTCCTGAAAGAGAAAAATGTTTAAATGCAATTTTTAACAATAATGAATATGAAGTTGAAAATAAAAATGAATCAATCAAAAATATTTATAAAGCATATAAAAATATTGAAGAGATTTTTCCAGAAGAAATCGTTGAAAAATGTTTGTTGAATTTTGGTGATTGGTTACAAGAAAAAATTTGTTTTATTCAAATTGTAGCAGATACTGAACAAGATGCACATAAAGTGTTTGTGTCAATGAATGATAGAGGACTAAGTTTAACTCCTGCAGAGATGTTAAAAGGATTTTTATTATCTGAAATAGAGGCTAATAAAGAAAGAGAAAAATGTAATGCTTTATGGAAAGAAACAATATTAAATTTGAAAGAAATTGATATTAAAGAAGATGAGACTTTTATAAAAAATTGGCTCAGAGCACAATACGCTGAGACAATAAGAGAAACTAAAAAAGGTGCTGTAAATAAAGATTTTGATATTATAGGTACTGAGTTTCATAAATGGGTTCGCGATAACAAAAGTAATATTGGTTTAAAAACATCTCAAGATTATATTGATTTTATTTCACAATTTAATAAATATGCGAGTGTTTATATAAAAATTAGAAATTGTGAAAGAAAATACGAATCAAATTTTAAATATATATATTACAATGCAGTTGATAAGTTTACTTTGCAAGAGCAAGTTATATTAGCAACTATTTGTGTGAAAGATAATACAGAAATTATCAATAAAAAGATTGATTTAGTATCTAAATTTTTGGATTTATATATTCATTCAAGAGTTGTTATTTATAAATCTAATGATTATAACACTATAAAAAATGCAATTTTTACTATCACTAAGAGAATAAGAAAATTAAATGTGGAAGAACTTTCAAAAGAATTAATAACAATTTATAATGAAAATGAAATTGATATAGTAGAAAATTTAGAAGATTTTAGGGTTAATGGATATACAAAGAAATATATTAGAAATATGTTAGCAAGAATGACAGGTTATGTTGAAGAAATGAGTGAATTAACAAGCAATTATATTGATTATGTAAATAGGGATCAAACTCATCCATATGATGTTGAGCATATAACACCAGATCATTATGAATGGTTTGATAAAGAATATTCATCAAAAGAAGAATTTGATGGATATAGAAATAACTTTGCAGATTTAATAATACTAAAAGATCATATAAATAGAAGTTTAAATGATAAAAAATATGATTATAAAGTAAAAACATATGAGTCTGCAAATGGTAATATCTTAGGAGCATCATTAGAAGAGGCTGTCTATTTAAATAATACAGAATTTAAAAAATTTATAAAAGAAAAAGAGTTGAATTTTGAAGCATATAAAGAATTTGGAAAAAATGAGATAAATAAAAGAAAACTATTATATAAAAAACTATGTAGTTTAATTTGGAATATAGATAATTTAAAAATTTAATAATGCAATAGATGAAAAAATATAAGTATATAAAATCAGGAGAAAAGATGAAAACATTAGAAGAAATAATGGCAGATAAAATGTTAGATTTAGTACAATATGTTTTATCAAAATTTATAAAGCCAGATATAACATTAGAAAAAGTAAATGAACTAGATTCAAATGCAGTTGATAAATTAAAACAGCAATATGGAATTGAAGGAATAATTTTAGATGTTGATGAAACATTAAGAAAAGAAATGAAAGATATTTCAAAATGCAACCAAGATTGGATAGAAAGCTTGAGAGGCAAAGTCAAGATTATAATTTTAAGTAATGGTATAGACAAGAAAATAGAAAAATATTTTCAAGAAAAAGGAATAGAATATATAGGATTTGCACATAAGCCATTAAAAAAAAATTTTATAAAAGCTTGTGAACAAATGAATGTAAGTGCAGATAAGGTGTTGGTAATTGGAGATAGTTTACTGGATGATATATATGGTGGAAAGAAAAATAATATGAAAACTGCATTAGTAAAAGAAGTAGAAGATAATGAAAGATAAAATCGGATATGAATAAAAAATATGGATAAATTAAGAGGGTGAAAGAAAAATGTATATTTCAAAAGTATTACTTAAAAATTATAGAATATTTAAAAGTGACAAAGAATATAAAATAGATGATATAAATGTACCAAATATGAAAAATAATGGATCTGGAATTACAGTTATTGCAGGAGAAAATGGTTGTGGAAAAACTACAATATTAGATGCGATAGCCTCTTCAATGTTAGAATATAAAGCTGATTTATTTGATATTAAGGATATGAATAACATTAATGAAAAGACAGAAATAAAAGTTTATTCAGATAAAACATTTAAAGTGTCAGGTACATTTCCTAATACTGAGTATGAATTTAATGGGATATCTTTTATAGGTGGAATTAGAGGTAGAGAAAATAAATCATATTTACAATCTATGGTAGTCCATGATCAAATATTTTTAAAAGTAAATTCGGAAGATAAGCCTAAGGATGGTAGTCCAGATCTAAGATTAAGTGTAAATAATCCTTTTTCAGGTAAGAGGTTCAATTATACCGATGTAGTTTATTTAGATAGAAATAGGCTATTTCAAACAAAATCCGGAACGTATAATGAAACAAAATTTGATAGATTAATGGAGGACTTTAATTTCCAATATAATAAGAAAAGCAAAACGATAGAAGATTTAAATATCTATTTAAATGAAAATGTAAAGAAAGACAAAATAGAGAATGAGTTTTTAGCCGAGGCAATAAAAAAATTTGAGGAAATAAGTGAGTATAAGATACAGTTGGATTTTATAGATAATTATCAACCATTTAATAATGCTTGTTTTGTTAAAAGAAGGGATAATAATCAGCAAATTTTATTATCAAGAATTGGTTCAGGATATGAAATGATATTTTCTCTTTTATATTCTTATTATTTGTCAAAACAAAATGGAAAAAATATGATAATATTAATTGATGAACCTGAATTACATTTACATCCTAAAATACAAGAAAAATTTATTGACTTTTTAATTGATATATCAAAAGAAGTTCAAGTGATAATAACAACGCATTCTCCGATTTTAATAAAGCAATTATTAGAAAATGAATATGTAAAAATTTTAATATTAAATAAGGACATTACATATTCTAAAATTGGACAAAAGAAATTGCCATATAATTCTGCAAATGAAATAAATTACTTGGCATTTAATTTAGCTACAGAAGAATATCATAACGAATTATATGAAGAGATAAAAAATAGATACGGAGCTAATTTAGGAATAAAAGATTTTGATAATCAATTTTTTGTAAACAACAAAGGTGAAGAAAAAGCATACCCATGGAAAGGTAATCCAAATGAAGTAAGTTTACATACATATATTAGAAATCAAATTCATCATCAAGCTGATAATGGAAAAGCCTCATTAATAGATTTAGAAACATCTATTAAAGCAATGAGAAATTATTTATAAATATAATGTAAGAAGTTGTAAAAATAGTGTGAAAATGACATAAAAAAAGTCAAATTTCACACTTTTACAATTGTTCCGAGTATATAGAATAATTTGTGTGAAGTTTAAAAATAAACTTACTCCCGCAACTGGATTTATCAAGGGGTTCAAAGTTCCTTGATTTTTTTATTGCCCTAAAAAAGTGGCGAAAGTTTTTGAGATTGAAAAAATAGTAAAAATTTAAAGTGCAATTGTGTGTTTTTAAAGTGCAAATTTTGCACTTTATTTTTGTAGTGTTAGGCGGTTTATTTTTTGAGAAAAAAGTGGTATAATGTGGAGAAATAATGAAATTTGAAAGGTACAATAAATGAAAGATGCATTAAAGAAAAACAAATTATATATAACCCTTTTTATAACAACTATTGGAACGTTGATGATAGCAATTATAGAGCATAATAAAAGCAATGAATTTATTGCTTCAATTTTTTGCAATTTATTTGCAGGAATGGTTACAGGGTGCGTAATTGCGTTTATTTCGTCATTGAAAAATAGAAATAAAAGTAAATATTTTTTATTAGTAACAGCATATAGATCTGTTTATGACTGCAATATGGAGTTTTTAAATGATAAAGAATATTATAATTATTTATCTAATTATAGCGTGTTATATGAAGAAATATATAGAAAGCTTTCACATTTGAAGTTTGTAAATGAATATATAGAAAAATATAAAAACGAATTTCTTAAAGAAGGTGAATTAGCATCATTATTTGATGATAAATTTTCTTATAACATAGAAGAAAAAGAAAAGGAATATATTAAATTGCATGATGATTTACAAAGCAATTTATATAATACAAAAGAAGATTTATTGGAATTGGTTAGAAAATATGAAATAGATGTAATTAAATTGAATGCAGAAATTATGATAGAAATTAATAAATGTAAATCAGAAATATTCAAAATTGAACAAAGTTTTATATAGAAGAAAAGGAGGAAAAGATGGAATTTAGTTTTAATAAATGGAATGTGCCACTTATTCAAGAACCAAATGAATTAATGAAGAAATTAAAAGAGTTGGATGTTAAGGGTAAAAAGATAACAAGTGTTAGATGTGTTGGGCTATGCTACAATCTACGTGAAGACATGATAGAAGATCATGCATATGGATATTATCAAGAAGAAAAAATTGAAAACTATGAAGAATTATCAAATTATGAAAATATTTTACCAGACACACCTTTTACAAGATATGTGGAAATAGATGAACCAATAATAGTATATTTTGATAATGGCGATAGATTAGAAGTTGATTTTAGTGAGGCAAGTAGTTTGAAAATAGGAAAAAATAGTTTGCCTGAAAATATTGAATTTTCAACTAATGCACCAAATGCAGATATGAATATAATTTTTTCAAACTGTATAGGAAAAGAAGTTAAAGGATTTGAAGTAATAATGTCAGATGCATTATATAGTGACTATACTGGATCACAGGGTATTCCTGAACCTGAAAATCAAGATTCATATATATCAATGTTTAGAATACTTCTTGAAAAAGATGTTTATATAGAATTTAATAGCTTATTTGATTATGGTGAAGTAGCAGTATTTCAATATGGTAAATCTGAAATCCTATGGAAAGATCTAAAAAACGGAATAAAAAAATGGTGAGAATATGTTTAAAAAAAGCAAATTAGATAGAGTATTAAAACAACTAAAAAGAAATAAAAGTAATTATTTCTCAGGGGAACTAAATAATATTGTATTTCTTGATTTTGATGGTGTTTTAAATTTAGATATAACTAATTATACAGGTAATTTTAAAGCAAAAGAACCCATAGCTAACTTAAATAGATTTTGCCTAGAAAATGAATTTAAAATAGTTGTTATAAGTTCATGGAGAAAAAGCTTAAATTACAAAGAAATATTGTATGAATCAGGACTTGATACAAAAATAGAAATATTAGGGGCAACAGATGTGCTTGAAAAGGATAGAGAATCAGAAGTTATTGATTATTTAGAAAAACATCAAAACACAAATAAGTTTATTATTTTAGATGATGGAGATTTCTTTGAATTGAAAAAATATCAAGTACAAACAATATTTGAAAAAGGATTTGATAATAAAAAGTATCAAGAAGCATGTGAATTAATAAAAAATATAGATTGGAGATGATAAAATGAATAATGAAGCTATGGATAGAGATGAATTAATAGAATGGGTAAAATCAAGATTAAATGATGCAGAAGGAGATTTGAATAACGGATTAATTCCTTTTAATGTTCAACGATTTAATGAATTTTCTTTAGCATACCATAGTGATTATATGGGTGAAGCTGGTTTATGGGGATTTAAAAATGAAAATAGTGATGTTGTTTGTTCACCTAAATTTTTATTTAAACCATTTTGCTATGGCGAAAATTATATTGTATGTGAAGGATCTGGCTGGGAACACTACGATGAACTTCCAGAAGGAAGAATATGGAGCAAAGAAATGAAATGGGGATTAATTAACAAGGATTTTGAAACAATAATTCCTTTTGAATATGATGAAATTGAATGTGTAAGTCCAGACTTATTTGCTGAAGATGGTGAAGTGATTAAGACTGAAATAGATTATTTCGTGTGTAGAAAATATAATGAGGATAAAAACAGTTTCTATCTTGATTCTGAAGTTAGAGATTCAAAAAACAATCTAATTATTTCTGGATATAGCGATGTTGATTATAGAATTGAATGCAATCAACTCGTAGTTTATAAAGAAAGAGAAAGATGGGATACTAATAGCGATCCTGGATATGCAGGAGTATATGACTTATCATTAAATAAAGAAATTATAGCACCAAATAAATACCATGATATAGAAATAATAGATTATAATTTATTTGTTGTAAGTGATGATGTTGAAAATATGTATTATGGAACACTAATTAACGAAAAAGAAGAAATAATTGGAGAAGAAAAGTATTGGAGTCAGGTATGTCAAACATTTCGTGATAATAGCAAATATAAATATCAAGCTTCAACAATGGATAAAAAATACTATGTTTTTAATATAAGAGATAATAAAATTGTAGATTTATTAGAAGTATCTCATGATGATTTTCTTAACAAGTATTAAAATATTGATTTTATGAAATAAAAAAATAATAGGCGGGATCATAAATAAAATCTCGTCTATTTTAATTTTACGAGTATATCGGAAAGTTTGTGTAAACTTTAAACTTCTTATGATAATTTTTAGAAATTTTGATAATTGAATTGACAAAATTATATTTTTAAGATAAATATATATTATCTTATGGCATATTTAATTGTCAAGGTTCAATTAACAAGGCATGTGAAAATTTAGTTTTTCATGCTTTATTTTTTATACTAATATGGTAGTTATTACCATTAATTAATATTTACTCTATTAGGAAAATAAGTATGTAATTCTGAAAGAGTAATTCCCCAATTTTGATATCTACTTGTCCATTTTTATGTTATTATTTTTGTTGACAAATACATACTTTTTTCTAATGCCTGTTGAGTCGGAAATACCCTACGTCCTCTGTTTAATTTTTTGTAACAATTATTTAAACTTCCTATTGCATTTGTTGTATACATTATTTTTCTCGTTTCAGGTCCATATTAAAAAAATGGTTGTATATTATCCCAGTTATTAATCCAATTATCTAATGATACTTTTCTTTTACTCCATTTTTCTTCTAGTTCAGTTAAATTATTATATCCAACTTCTTCATTAGGTGCTTGATATATTTGTTTTAAATCTCTTGCTAATTCTTTTCTATCTTTATACGATACATATTGTAGTGTATTTCTTATCATATGTACTATACAACGTTGAAATTCAGTTGTTGGATAAACTGTGCCAATTGCTTCTTTTAATCCTTTTAATCCATCTGCGCATAGTATTAGTATATCTTTTACCACTCTATTCTTTAGTTCGTTTAATATACTTGTCCAGTATTTTGCACTTTCTGAATCTCCTATGTAAAATCCTAGTATTTTTTTCTCCTGTCATTGTTACTCCTAATGCTATATATACTGCCTTTTTTACTACTATTCCATCTTGTTTTACATTAAAATATGTTGCATCTACAAATACTATTGCATATTGTTATTCTAATTGTCTTTTCTGCCATTCTCTTATTTCTGGAATGATTTTATCTGTTATTGCTGTTACCATATCTGGACTTACCTTTACTCCATAGAGTTCTTGCATTTCTTCATATATATTTTGATTTGAAAAGTACATTTTGATTATTTTTTCTTCTATACTGGATATATCTTTTTGTCCTTTTTCTACTACTATTGGGTCAAATGTCCCTTGTCTATCTCTTGGTACATTTAATGTGATATCTCCTTCAGAAGAATGAACTACTTTTTGTGAATATCCATTTCTGTAATTATCATTATTATCTGTATATTCATTTTTTTCATATCCTAGATGTTCTGTTAATTCTGCATTTAACATTTCTTGGATTGTATCTTTAAACAAATCTTTTATTGCTTCTTGAATATCTCCTGCTGTTTTTAATTCATTACTTTTGATAAATTCTTGTATTAATTTTCTTCTTTCTTCACTTATTTTTTCTTTCTTTGCCATATTTAAAACATCCTTATGACATTTTTATTTTATCATAAGAAGGTTTATTTTTAAACTTTACACAAATTATTCTATATACTCAATCTCGCCTTTAACTATTCCTCAAAACATCCAATAGCTATTTGAGAACCATCAACAAACCCATTCCTATAATACTTTTCATTCCAATAATCCAGATACCTCATAAAATCATCATACAACTTATCAAGTTGAGACTGAACAAACTGCTTATTATCCTTAGAAACATTATGCAAAATCTTCTCACAAAACTTATCAAAATTCAAACTATGATTATAATCTTCATCAGAAAGCTGGCAAAGCAAAGTATCCTCTCTATATAATAATTAAAATATCATTATCATTAACCTCTCTAAAATTAACCATATCCAATTCTTCCTATACATATATAATTTCATTCAAAACAATTTCTTCAGCTCTATTTTTAATATTATTCATAGCTTGAACCCATTCTATTTGATGATGTTCTTTTAGTTGCTCATTAATATTTTCAGATTCAGCAAATTGCTTTATAAGCGCATGTACTCTTTCATTAGCATTTTCATCTATATCTAGCAGATATTATTTTAAAGTACCATCTATAAGTAATTCAGTATATAATCCTTTATCAAAATTCTTTAAATAATTTAATCTTAATCGCCCATATTTTCCAATGTGTCCTTCAGGTTGCTTAGGCAAATATAAATCAGGAATCAAATAATCTCCTTCTCTGTGATATGTAATTTTATTATTCATTTCTAAAACCTCCAAAAATATCTGAATTTTATACGAACATATGTGTAAACCACTTGGGTAAAAATCGGGTAAAATCCTCTCAAAAAATGCCCTAAAAATGCACAAATGTTCTATAAACAAAAACTCTTATAAATGCTGAAATACCAACAAAAACTCTAATTTTCACAAACTAACAAAAAATGGTCAAACCTCGCTCATAACCCGAAGGTCGATAGTTCAAGCCATACTATTGTAACCAAATTTATCAAGAAATTCGAAGTTCCTTGACAAAAAATGGTGGAAATCTAAAGTAGTATTAAATAAATTTAAGTGTAAAATAAGAAATTATTGTAAAAATTATTGTAAAAAATATTGTATTTTTACAATTAAATTGATATTATATCAACAAATCAGCAGATTAATTGATAGGAGAGAAAAATGAAAAGTAATTTAGGGGAATACTTATATGACTTAAGAAAAAAATCGGGAAAAACCATTAAGGTCTTAAAAGAGGAATTAAAAATATCACCACAGTATTTAAATGATATAGAAAACAATAAAAGAATTCCATCAGATAAATTATTGAGAAATTTTGCAGAAACATATAAATTAGGTGTTGATGAGAAAACAATATTATTTGATTTAGCAACAGAGAACTCAAAAACAAAAAAGATTCCTGTTGATATAGCAAACTATATTTTGGAGAATGAAGACGCTAAAAGCAAAATTAGAAAGATGATTTATGAGGAGAAAAAATAATGATAAAAGATATAATTGAGAATAATAATAATAAAACTATAAATGAAGATAAAATAAGTAATTTAAAACAAATTATACCTAATTGTTTTGATAAAGATGGAAGATTAGACTTAGAATTATTAAAAAAAGAATTTAATACAGATTTAGAATTTTCAAAAGAAAGTTTTGAACTAAACTTTTTAGGTAAGTCTTATGCTAAAATGATAACAGGATTAGATACAGAGACTGTAATAGAACCTGACTTAGGACATAATAATAAAGAAGAAAACATAAATAGCGAAAATATCTATATTAGTGGGGACAATATAGATGCTTTAAAACATTTAGTAAAAGCTTATGAAGGAAAAATAAAATGCATATATATAGATCCACCATATAATACAGGAAAAGACGGATTTGGATATAATGATACTTTTAAATTTAGTAAAGAAACTTTGGCTAATAAATTAGATATAGATATGATAGAAGCAGAAAGAATATTAGATATGACTTCTAATAATTCTTCATCACATAGTGCATGGTTAACTTTTATGTATCCAAGATTGTATTTAGCTAAACAATTATTAAGTGAATACGGAGCAATTTTTATATCAATAGATGATAATGAAGTGTATAATTTAAAACAATTATGTGATCAAATATTTGGTGAAGAAAATTTTGTTAGTCAAATTACTTGGCAATGTTTAGATACAATAAAAAATGATGCAAAATATTTCTCGGATAATGATGAATATATTTTATGCTATGCTAAAAATAAAGAAAAATTAAGAATTAAAGGAATTAAGAAAACAGAAAAACAAAAGGCTTATTATAAAAATTACGATAACGATCCAAGAGGAGACTATTTGTTAACGCCATTACACGCAAAAAGTGGAGTGGAAAATAGTATATATACATATGTTTTTAAAAATGGCCAAAGGTGGACACCAATTGAGGGAACATATCCTAGATTTTCAAAAGACACTTTATCTAAATTAGAAGAAGATAATAGAATTTATTTAGATCCAGAAGGAATTAATGTGCCTCAAAAAAAGACATTTTGGAGTGAAGTTGGTGATAGAATGCCAAGTACTACTTTTTGGGGATATGAAGAATATGGTAGTACAAGACAATCAAATAAAGAAATATCGGAATTATTAGGAAAAGGAATTTTTAAAAATTCAAAACCTACAAAACTAATAAAAAATATTATTGATTTAATTTGTGAAGAAAATGATATTATAGTTGACTTCTTTTCTGGCAGTGCTTCAACAGCAGATGCAATTATTCAATTAAATTCAGTAGATAAGCTTAATCTAAAATATATTATGGTTCAATTGCAAGAAGAAACGAAAAAGAATGAAGAAGCTTATAAAAATGGATATAAAACTATAGATGAAATAGGTCAAGACAGAATTAAGAAAGCTTCTGAAAAAATTAAGAAAGAAACGCATGCAGATATTGATTATGGATTTAAGCATTATACTTTAAAAAACACTTCAGATAACATTTTGAGTAAATTAGAATCGTTTGAACCACAATTAATGAATGAATCATATGACCTATACAAAGAATATGGAGTAGAAACAATATTGGAAACATGGAAATTAAAAGATGGATATGAGTTTACTACGAATATAGAAAAAGTTGATTGTAATGGATATAATACATATAAATGTGGAGAATGTTTATATTTAATTGAACCTAATATAAATATAAAAAATATTGAAGCATTAATAGAAAAATACAATAAAGATGAAAAATTTACTTGCAACAAAATTGTATTATTTGGATATTCATTTAAGTTTAATGAATTAGAAATGATAAAAAATAATATAAAACAAGTTAAGAATTTCAAAAATATAGATGTTAAAGTATATACAAGATATTAGAAGGAGGAATAGGTATGAAACTCGAAAGAGGATTAAAACATCAAGTTGATGCAGTAAATTCAATTGTTAGAGTATTAGAAAATGTTAATATAGAAAAAACAAATAGTTTAACTGAAAATCCTGTAATAGATTTGGCTTCTCCTAATATTATTAAAAATATTAAAAAAATACAAAATAATAATAGTATTACAAAAGAAATGAGTAGAAATATTGGCATAACAGATGATTATTTAAATATCGATATTAAAATGGAAACAGGTACAGGCAAAACATTTACTCAAATTAAAACAATATATGAATTGAATGAAAAATATGGATTTAATAAATTTATAATAGTAGTACCAACATTACCGATAAAAGCAGGCACAAAACAATTTATATCATCTTCAGATACAAGAAAATTTTTTGAGGATGAGTATAATCAAGTAGAAATGGAATTAAGATTTGTAGAAAGCATTCAAAAGAAAAAGGGAAGAGATTATTTTCCAAGTGTTATTAGAGAATTTGTAACAGCTTCTAATTTAAATAGTAAAAAGATACAAATAATGTTAATTAACTCTCAGTTAATAACAAATGGAAAAATGTTAACTAAAAATTATGATACTACAATATTAGATGATTTGACAAATCCAAGCGAGGCTATTAAATCAACAAAACCAATTTTAATAATTGATGAACCTCATAAATTTGCCAAAGAAAATGTAACTTTTAACAAAATAAAAGAAATTTTAAAACCACAATGTATTATAAGATTTGGAGCAACATTTCCAGAAAAAAGAAATCATGAAAAAGATTATCAAAATTTAGTATACAATTTAGGAAGTATAGATGCATTTAATAATAATTTAGTAAAGGGTGTTATAGCAGAATATGTTCCTACAGACTCAAACAGCAATTTAAGAATAAAACTTATATCAATAAAAAATAAAGAAAAATGTACTATTCAAAAAATAGAAAAAAATACAAAAAAATCTTATGAATTAGCTAAAAACGATAGTTTATCTATAGTCCATGAAGATTTTCATGGTGTAGAGATAATAGGAATAACTAAAAATTCAATTGTACTTTCAAATGGAATTGAAATTACTGTTGGAACAGAGTTGTCACCAGAAAGTTATTCTATTTCATATCAAGATATGATGATAGAAACAGCTTTAGAAAGGCATTTTGAAATAGAAAAAGAAAATTATAATAAAGGTATTAAAACGTTAGCACTATTTTTTATTGATGATATTTCAGCATATAGAAAAATAGAGGAAGGAAAACCAACTTATATTTTGGATTCTTTTGAAAGAATATTTGAAGAGAAGTTAAAGAATAAGATTAATGAGCTTGATAATTGTGAATATAAAAAATATTTAGAAGAGAGCTTAAATAATATATCAAAATGTCATGCAGGATATTTTTCACAAGATAATGCAGAAAAAGATGAAGAGATAATAGCACAGGTTAATGATATACTAAATGATAAAGAAAAAATTTTAAAGATTAAAGACTCAGATGGTAAATTTAATTTAAGAAGATTCATTTTTTCTAAATGGACATTAAAAGAAGGATGGGATAATCCGAACATATTTACAATTGCTAAGTTAAGAAGTAGTGGTAGTGAAAATAGTAAGTTACAAGAAGTTGGTAGAGGTTTAAGATTACCAGTAGATAATAATCTTAATAGAATAGATAGTGAGCAATTTTATTTGAATTATATTGTGGATTTTACTGAACAAAACTTTGTTAAAGAATTAAGAAATGAAATAAGCAGTGAAGTAACTACATTTAATAAAATAACAATAGATCAAATAAAAGAAATAGCTAAGGAAAGAAATGTTGATTATACTCCTATTTATATTGAATTATTACAAAACGGTGTTATTAATCCAGAAGGTGAAATTTTAAAAGAGGATAATTTATTAGAGATACTACCAGAACTTAATAATGGATTACATAAAAATAAGGTTATTGAAAGAAAAGAAAAAGATATTAATACAATTAAAGTTAGAAAAAATAAATATGACCAAATCAAGAAATTATGGGAATTATTAAATAAAAAATATATTATTAAGTATTCTGAATTTAGTAATGATGAAATAGAAAGAGCTTTGTTAAATATACTAAATGAAGGAATAAATAGTAGTGATGTTATAACAACAGAAAGACAATTGTTAAATATAACAGATAATTCCACTAATATAATTGAAATGGCAGGGATATCATTATCAACAAATAAGAAAATGAAATATAACGAATTTATTATAAAGTTATCTGAATTAACTAATATTCCAATAATGAATATTCATAATACTTTAGTAAAATACAGTCAAAAACATAAGATTGATAATGATTTCTTTAATAGTACAGTATTATCAAAATTTTATATGAAGATAAATGATTGGAAGGCAGATAAATTATTTAAAAGATTTACATATCAAAAAACTAATTTACCAATACATCCTACATCGTTAACTACAGAAGATGGAACAATAAAGGATACAATTGTATTAGGAAATGTTGGAACATCCAGAATAGATGATGTTCCTCAGGAAAGATATTTATATGATACAATTGCATTTGATTCGGATATTGAAAAAAGTAATATATTAGAACAAATAAATGAAGTAACAGTATTTGGAAAAATACCTAAAAATAGTATAAAAATACCTGTAGCAAATGGTGGAACATATAGTCCAGATTTTATGTATTTAGTTGATAAAAAAGATGGTTCAAGTGAATTAAATTTAATTATAGAATCAAAGGATGTTGAATCTGAAAGAGATTTAAGAGGACAAGAAAAATATAAAATAGAGTGTGCAAAAAAACTATTTGAACAATTGAACAAAGAAGGAATTAATATTAAATTTAGAAAACAGTTGAGTAATGATAAAGTGGGAACTATAGTCAGAAATTTGATTAATTAAATTGAAGGATTATATATGATAAGAAAAGATAAATAAAAATTCATATTTATACCCCAAAACTTTTAAGTTCAAATTCAAATTCCATACCCATATATCCGCGATAGCGGAAAAATGAAAAATAAGACTTTACTTTAAATAACCTACATGTCAAATATTTAAAATAAAAAAATCGTGTAAAAAATACTAAAAATTAAAAAAAGCATAAAAATAGAAGTCCTAGAACATAGGACTTCCTTCACTTAAGTGAAATCATATCTTTTGGCATCTAAGGGTTAAACCTTATTTAAACTGCTATTTTATAATAACAGCAATTTAAATATACCATAATATAGATGAAAAATCAATACAAAAACCAACAATTCCGCTACAGCGGAATTGTCATACATTAAAAAATATATATAACTTAAAATTCCATATTTTTAATTTTACACATACTTACATAAATCTCTACAAAAATTTTCCATATTACTAGCAATAAAAATTACTTTATTATATAATAAACAAAAAGTTATTTATAAAGAAAGGAGAAACTTGCACAGTAGATATTAATGGAACTTATTATACACTATATTATGTATTTAAATATATTAACAATTAATACATAATATTAAGTAGTAGTGTAAAATTTAGTCGCAATATAAAAATTGGTAATAATGAAAAAAATAACATTATAGTAAAAAAAGAACCATTAAATGAAAATATAATTTAAAATTTGTGCAAGCTATAATAAAACATGAAAGTTGTAATTGTAGGAGGAGTAGCAGGAGGAGCTACAACAGCAACTAGGTTAAGGAGACTAGACGAAAATTTAGAAATAGTTTTATTTGAAAGAGGAGAACATATTTCCTTTGCTAATTGTGGGCTTCCTTATTATATAGGAGATATTATAAAAACAGAAGATGATTTGCTAGTCCAAACTCCAGAGAAGTTTAAAGAAAGATTTAACATAGATGTGCGTATAAAACAAGAAGTAATAAAAATAGATAAAGAAAAAAAGAAATTACAAATAAAAAATAAGGCTACAGGAGAAATATACATAGAGAATTATGATAAATTAGTATTATCACCAGGAGCAGAGCCAATTAATCCATTTAAAGGAGTAAAAAGTGACAGAATTTTTACTATAAGAAATGTAAAGGATGCTGAAAAAGTAAAAACATTTATAGAAAATAATAATCCAAAAAGTGCTGTAATCGTTGGTGGAGGATATATCGGAGTGGAAATGGCAGAAAATTTGTCAGAATATACTATGGAAGTTTCGATAGTAGAAAAAGCTCCACATTTAATCTCAATCATTGATAATGACATGGCGCATTTTATACATAAAGAAATAAAAAAGCATGGAGTAAAAGTATATGTAAATGAAGGTGTAAATAAAATAGAAGAACACGAAAAATTGTTGTTAACACTTGACAATGGAAAAATTGAGACAGATTTAGTGATATTATGTATAGGAGTAAGACCAGAGACAAATTTAGCAGAAGAGAGTGGAATTAATACAAACGAAAAAGGTGCAATAATTGTAAATAATAAAATGCAAACAAGTAATAAAGATATATATGCATTAGGAGATGCTGTAGAAGTTAAAAATACTATAACAGGTGAAAGAAACGGAATTGCACTAGCAGGACCAGCAAATAGACAAGCAAGAATAGTAGCAAACAATATAAAGGGAATAGAAAGTAGTTATGAAGGTTTTATAGGAAGCAGTATTTTAAAAATTTTTAATTATTCTCTAGGAATAGTAGGGCTTTCAGAAAGAGCTTGCAAAAACTTAGATATACCTTATAAAATTATGATTATTTCACCATATTCTCATGCAACATATTATCCAGGAGCTAAAATGCTTACAATAAAAGCAATATACAATAGTAAAACTTCTCAAATACTTGGAGCATATGTGTGGGGAAAATCAAGTGTAGATAAAATAACAGATATTTTATCTGTAGCAATTCAAAATAAAATGGGAGCTGCAGACATTTCAGCTTTAGAATTATGCTATGCACCTCCATATTCATCTGCCAAAAGTCCAGTAAATATTCTTGGAAATGCAATAGAAAATGAAATGAATGAATTAGTAGATACAATTGCCGTAGAAGAACTGAAAAACAAAGAAAATCTATATATTCTAGATGTGAGAACAATTGAAGAATATAATATAAGCCATATTGAAGGAGCAATAAATATACCATTAGATGAATTAAGAGAAAATATAGAAAAACTAGACAAATCAAAAGAAATAATAGTACATTGCCATAGTGGGTTAAGAAGTTATCTAGCATGTAGAATATTAAAGCAAAAAGGTTATAATGTTAAAAATTTAATTGGTGGATACATAATGTATGATATAATGAAAAATAAATAAGAAAGGAATGTAAAATGAAAATTATATTTATAGAATACCCAAAATGTTCAACATGTCAAAAAGCTAAAAAATGGCTAGAAAGTAATAATATAGAATTTGAAGATAGACATATTGTAGAAGAAACTCCTACAATAAAGGAATTACAAAAGTGGATACCAACCAGCAATAAAGAAATAAAGAATTGGTTTAATACTAGTGGACTAAAATATAAATCACTAAATTTAAAAGAAAAATTGCAAACAATGACAGAAGAAGAAAAAATAGAATTACTTGCAAGTGATGGAATGTTAATAAAAAGACCTTTAATCATAAGCAATGATAAAATACTAATAGGATTTAAAGAACAAGAATGGAAAGAATATTTTAATAAATAATATAAGAACATATTGAATATAAAATCAACTACATAATTTCCATACTTAGAGTAGCAACCAAAATAAATTTAATAATTAATATAAATATAGTAGAATATAAATATTATTAATAATACTTATATTCTACTATGTTAAAATTATTTTTTCTAATAAATTACCTTATTTTCTTTTTTATATTTTTCAAAAATATTTATACAGTCATCTCTATCAATTTGATGTAAATTGATAGCATTTTTATTTTTTCCATCTAAATATTCATAAATAAAATCATCTCTAAATCCAATATTTGCGGCATCTTCGCGAGTACATGCATAGTAAATATCTTTAATGTTCGCCCATATAGCAGCAGATAAGCACATTGGACAAGGCTCACAAGATGTGTATAGAATGCAATTAGATAAATCATAAGTGTTAAGCTTTTTACAGGCATTACGTATAGCTATAACTTCTGCATGAGCGGTAGGGTCATTATTTTTTAATACTTGATTATTTCCAACAGAAATTATATTACTATCCTTATCTGTTATAACTGCCCCAAAAGGACCACCTTCATTTAAAATCATTCCATTTTCAGCAGATTCTTTAGCAATTTTCATAAATTTATTCATAATCATCTCTCCTAACAAAATAATTATACCATAATAATATATAAACGAATAGTGCATTTGTAAAATAATATATGTTGACAAATACTAGTGAAAATGATAAACATATACTAATAAGTCTACACAAAAAATAATATTTTATGACAAATTACGACAAATTTTTTGATATTAATATGGTACAATAATAAAATCAATAAAAAAAGAAGGTGAAAAAATGAGGTTTAAATTTTTATTTACACTAGAAAATGAAAAATTTCCAATACAATATCGTAAAAGTATAATGAGCTTTATAAAAATGTCTTTACAAGAATATAACGAAGAAACATTTGATAACTTGTATCACGAAAAAGATCCTATTATGAAGCCATACACTTTTTCTGTATTTTTTAAAAATCCAAAATTTCAAGAAGATTCTATTTTATTAGAAGACAAAAAAGTAGAATTAAATTTTTCAATTCAAGACTATAATATTGCAATTAACATCTACAATAGCTTTAATCATCATATTCATAAGGCATTTCCCCTAGCTCAAAATTTTATGACTTTACAGAAAATTTCTATTATTCCAGAAAAGCAAATAAAAACAGATGAAATTATGGTAAAATTCATGTCTCCTTTAGTAGTAAGAGAACATAACAATGAAACAAAAAAAGATTACTATTATTCTTTCCAGCATGAAGAATTCGAAGAAATGTTAAAAATTAATATCAGAGAAGAAATAAAAAATGCAGATATACCAGAAAGATTAATAGAGACTTTTTCAATTGAAGCAATAAATGCTAAAAAAACAGTTATTAAATTTTACGAGAAACAAATAGAAGCATCTTTAGGAATATATAAGTTAAATGGGAGTCCAGAGTTATTAGACTATCTTTATAAAGCGGGAATTGGAAGTAAGAGGAGTAGTGGTTTTGGAATGTTTACAATTATATAAAATTTTAAATAGAATTTATGTCTTTTAGGGTATGAACTAATTGAAAAATTTAATTAATTTGAAACATTTGCAGGAATAAAAATAATAAAATTAAGAAAGGAGTGATATTTAAAATATGAACATTAGATTAGAAATGAATGATTGGTTTTATAATGCAGGTTTAATTGGGTTTTTAAGAATTATGGAAAAATACCAAAAAGATGCAATAATAATTCAAGATAGCCACATAGAATTTAACACAGATTCATTAAAAGAATTTCATAAATACTATTTCCAATATCTATTTGATATATATGATATTGCTAAAACAATGGATAAAAAAATGGAAAAGTCATTTGATATAATTAAACAATATTTAGAAATAGAAAGCGAAGACAAAAAAGTATTAGCTGAAACAAAGGAAAAACTAAAGAGAGAAAAGAAATATGTTAAAGATAACATAAAGAAACAAATAGACAAAATTAAAAAATTTGACCAAGAAACAGAAAAAGAAATGTTAGAACAATATAGTAAAATAGATTCCATTAAAGAAAAAGAGCAAATAGAAGAATTAAAAGACATATTTAATAAAATAAAACAATGTTTATATAAATACCACATCAATACAAAATTAACTGCAAATTTGTTTAAAAGCATTTTAAGTAATAAATATTTTGGACAGCCTTCTTTTTTAAATGTAGTAAAAAATAGTGCTTCTTATGAAGAACAAATGAATTTAATGTATCGAGATTATGTAAGTAATATTATAGAAATAGGGTATTTAAAAGACTTTATAGATCAAAAATACAATTTAGAGGATTTAAAAGAGCATATAGAAAACTTAAGTCCAAAATTAGTAACAAAAGAAACATTTAAAATTTATACAGATATTAATAAAAAATACATAGAAAAAGGAAAGCAAATAGATGAAATAAAAGAGCATATAAAAAAAGATGTATTTAAAGTGTGTTATTTATGTGCAGATGAACATTGCATTACAAGTAACTATTCAGAGAGTAATTTTCTACCAATGGCTGTTAGTAGTGATAATATGAAAAATTTCTTTTGGAATCAAAAAGTTAATTATCCAATTTGTGATATGTGTAAATTAATTATGTTTTGTATTCCAATGGGACTAACAACTATTACAAAAGTTATTAGAGAAAATCAAAAATATGAAGAAAAAGATATATTAAGTTTTGTAAATTATGATACAAGTATCAAAAATTTATTAATAACTAATAATAACTTTTCAATTAAATCAAAAAAAGATAGGTATTTGGAAAGCCCTTATGCAGATTTACTTATAAATATTGTAGAACAAGAAAAAGATATAAGTAAATGGCAATTAGAAAATATATTTGTTGTTGAGATTGAAGCAGAATATTTAGCTTACAGTAGGCTAGAATATTTTCATATAACAAGACCAGTAGCAATATTTTTTAAAGAGTATGCGGATAAAAGTTTAATGAAAATAAAGGATTATAAATTAAAAATACAAATGGTAGATAGTATTATGAAAAATAAGGATACGAAATATGTAATAGATAACAAAATTAGAGATGTTATAAAAAATGAATATGGCGGATATGAAACTTTTTTAGCATCTAAAACGAGGATGCAGATAAAATTAATTCAGGAAGGAGAAAAAAATATGGAAGAAATGGAAAAGCAAAACAAGAAATTGATGGCATTATATTCAATTGGTTCAGAAATTCATGAAGGATTAAAAGAAAAAGGAACGGAAAATAAGTTAGATGGATATGTTTATAAAATGTTAAATTGTGTAAAAACAGGGAACAAAAAAGAATTTATGGATAATGTAATTAGATTACATATGGCTCTTGGAAAAGATATATCTCCAATATTCTTAGATGTAATGAAAGAAGAACAATTTGACTTTGCTACAATAGGACATAGTTTCTTATCAGGTTTAGCATCAAATAAATATGAGAAAAAAGAAACAAACTCTAATGAAACTATGGAAGGATAATTAATATTAATTTACAAAATATAGAACTACTTAAAATTACTTACAAATTTTTACAAATGAACAGACAGCATAAATTATAAAAGAGAAATACAAAATTATAAAATATTTTAGTTTTAAATAGTATATTTCAAATATATAAAATAAGGAGGAAATAATAATGAATAGTAAAGGATTAACATTAACAATCATATTTAAAGCACAAAGTTTAAATTATGGGGAAGGAATTGGAAATATATCAGAATTAAAAAAATTGGCTAGAGGTAATGGAAATGTATATACATTTGCTTCAAGACAAGCATTAAGATATGATATTGCCAGAATAGGAAATAAACTATATGATTGGAACCTAGAGGTTGTAGATAAATCAAAAGGTACAATACAATTTAAAGACAAATTAAATATTAAAGATTCTCAAGAGATGGATTTATTTGGTTATATGAAAACATCTAAAAAATCTGCAGAAAATGAAGAGGGGGGTTCAGAAACAAGAAGTGCAGCGGTAAGACTAAGTCATGCTATTTCATTGGAAGAATACAAAAGTGATATGGATTTCTTAACTAATAAAGGTTTAGCAGATAGAATAAAACAGTTTCCTAACTTAGCAAATATAGAACAACATTTAAGTTATTATACATATACAGTAACAGTAGATTTATCAAGAATTGGAAAAGATGGGAATATAGAGCTTAGTCAAGAAGAAAAAACAACAAGAGTATTACAATTGTTAGAAATTATAAAAGTATTAAATAGAGATATTAGAGGAAGAGAAGAAAACTTAAGTCCACTATTTATAGTAGGAGGAATATATAATATTAATTCTCCGTTCTTTTTAGGCAGAATAAAATTAGAAGCAAAAGGTGAAGAGTTTAAAATAGATACTAAAGTTTTAGAATCTGCAATGGAACTTAAAATAGGAGAAAATAGTGTAAAAGAAAATACTTTTGTCGGAATTGTTCCAAATGAATTCAAAAATGAAATAGAGTTAAGGGAGTTATTTGGAGAAAAAATGCTTAGTATACAAGAATTTTTTAGTGAAATAGAAAATGAAATAAAGGAATATTACTCAAAATAAAATTTGCTACTATTTAGAAAGGAATGGTGATTAAATTTGAAAATATTAAAATTAAATCTTTTTCAAGAAACAGCATGTTATAAGAAACCATTGGCTTTAAAAGTAGCAGAAACTTATCCATTACCTCCATATTCAACTGTAATTGGAATGTTTCATAAAATATTACAAGCTAAAAATGGTGAATATTTTGATATGAATATATCTGTACAGGGAGAATATGAAAGTATATTTAATAATTATCAAAATTTAAGGATGTATAAAGGGAAAGATAAAGTGACATCAATGCCAAGAAATGTGCACCAACTTTTAAACATAAATTTAGTAATTCATGTGCAGGCAGAAGATGAAGTAATAGATAAAATTTATAAAAATATTGTAAATGGAAATGAAACATTTTCATTAGGAAGACATGAAGATATGGTTAGAATAGACGGAATAAAATATGTACAAAATATAGGACAAGTAAAAAGAACTCAAGCTAATAGAAATGCATATGTTCCATTAGGAAAGTTGGGAGAAGACATGCCAGGAATTAATTATAATATTAATACAGTATACCATGTAACTCCAGATAATTTAAGAATATATGAAAAAGTAAAAGTAAAATACATTGAAGAAGATAGTAATATATTATTGAAAAATGTTTTAAAAGATGAGGATGGAGACTATATAATATTCTATAAATAATAGTAAATTAATTATTATTAAGAAAAGTAAAATTAAAAATATAAAACCATTCAGAATTTTTATATATTAAGGAGATAGAAATGATTTATGCAAAATCTGATCCACAAGAAACACTAAAAGAACATACAGACGAACTTGTAAATCAAATAAAATATTTAAGAAAAATTAGCAGCAATCAAGTAGAAACAATAACAAATTTAGGAGATAAAGAATTCTGGAAATTATTAGAATTAGCTTGCAAATATCACGATACAGGGAAAATATTTACACCTTTTCAAAACTTAATTTTAAAACAGATAAAACAAAAAGAGATACCAACAGAATTTAATTATAATGATATTAAGCATGAGCAACTTTCACCAGCACTTATTCCTAATGATTTGGATTTAACAGAACAAGAAGAAAAAATATTGGTTCAAGCAATATATTATCATCATGAAAGAAAACAAACGAACGAAGATAGAAAATTAATTAATAAAATCATAGAAAATGACCTTATGCCAAAAATAGAAAGTGCATCAAAAGAATTAGAGATAAAATTAAATAAAGAACCAAATGATATGTATTTGTGTATGGTTGGAGATAATAAAAGAATAAACTCTTTACATAAATTGTATATAGACTATGTTTTACTAAAAGGTTTTTTACATCGTCTGGATTACAGTGCCTCTGCACATATCCAAGTAGAAGATACAAGCGATGAAAAAATATCAGATTATATAGAAAATTTTTTTAATCAAAATAATTTTAGAGAAAATGATTTACAAGAATTTGCAAAAAATAATAAAGAAAACAATATAGTTGCAGTTGGTTCAACAGGATTAGGAAAAACAGAAGCGGCTTTACTATGGTCACAAGGGGACAAAGCGTTTTTTACTTTACCATTAAGAATAAGTATTAATGCTATATTTGATAGGATTAAACATAGTATTAACTACAAAAGTGTAGGATTACTTCATTCTACAGCATTGGATTATTTAGAAGAAGAGAACACAGAATTTGGAATTACTAATGAAGAGTGGGAGCAATCTAAAAATTTATCATATAGGATTACAACATGTACAATAGATCAAATATTTCCATTTGTATTTAAATATAAAGGATATGAGAGAATATATTCTACATTAGCATATTCAAAAGTAATTATAGATGAAATACAAGCATATGATCCAGAAATAACTGCTATTATTTTAAAGGGTTTACAAATGATAAACCATATTGGGGGAAAGTTCATGGTTATGACCGCAACATTACCAAGAATATATAAAGATAAACTAGAAGAAATGAACGTAAACTTTTCATACAAAGAAGTTCCAAGTAAATTAGAAAGACATAAAATAAAAATAGAAAGAGAAGACCTATTAGATAGTTGCGAAATAATTAGTAAAAAAGGAAGAAGTAAAAAAGTTTTAGTAATAGCAAATACTGTAAATAAAGCTATTGAAATATACAGGAAAATATTAAAATATAATAATCAAAATGTACATTTATTACATGCAAGATTTATTTCGAGAGATAGGGCAAAATTAGAAAAAGATATAAAAGAATTTTCAGATAATAAAAAAATAAATGGAGTGTGGATTACAACACAACTTGTAGAAGCATCATTAGACATTGACTTTGACTATTTATATACAGAAATGTCAACATTAGATAGCTTATTTCAAAGATTAGGGAGATGTTATAGAAAAAGAGAACTTAAGGAGAAAGAACCAAATGTTTACATATTCACTAAAGAAAATAGTGGAATAGGTAGTGTTTACGATAAAGAAATATATGAAATAAGCAAAGAACTTTTAGAAGATTATAATGGCAAAATATTAAAAGAAGAACAAAAAATGAAGCTAGTAGACGAACTGTATTCAAAAGAAAAATTAAGAAATAGTGACTTCTTAAATAAATTTGAATTAGGTATGAAAGTTTTAGATAATATTGTAGATTATAATGTTAACAAGAAAGAAGCTCAACAGCTATTAAGAAAAATAGAAAGTTATACTGTGATTCCAAAATCAATTTATGATGAAAATATAGAATTATTTGAGAAATATAAAAAAGAAAAAAATAGGGAAGAGAAAAGGAACCTTAAAAGAGAAGTTAATATGTTAACAGTGAATATAAGTAGTGGGCAAATGTGGAAATTACATGAATATATTATAAGTAGTATGCAAATAGATGGAATGAAGATAATTGACTTAAAATATGATAACAATATGGGGCTATTATTAGAAAATGATAAAGACTATGATTATGATAGCAGGTTTTTATAGAATTATCTGTCGACCTATAATAAGCAAAAAAATACGTTACATCGACAGATAGAGAAAACTGCCTAAATATAAGCAACTTTAATGAATTGCTCCAAATTTGTATTAATAAATTTTATAGAAAATGAGTAGGTCGACAGAAATACATTAAAAAACCTTGAAATTTAGTTATGTATACATGGACCTGTATTAATTTAAATATAGTAGAATATAAATCCCGATTTTTCATATATACGAAAAGATGATATAATGTATTAATTTAAATATAGTAGAATATAAATAGAAAAATCTTTATTTAATAATGGTATGAGTGCACGTATTAATTTAAATATAGTAGAATATAAATGTATAACTATAATATCCGGCACGATAATCTTTATCATTATGTATTAATTTAAATATAGTAGAATATAAATCTCCTTCTTATCTTTTGAAATCCCTTGTTTCTTAGTATTAATTTAAATATAGTAGAATATAAATTTAAATATGCAAGAACTACAAGCAATAAATAAAAAATGGTATTAATTTAAATATAGTAGAATATAAATCAATAATCTACTTTGTATTTTCTAGCATCTGCTTTGTATTAATTTAAATATAGTAGAATATAAATAAGACATTTAAAAGTGCTGTAGAAAGAGAATATGAGTATTAATTTAAATATAGTAGAATATAAATAAAAACATGGGCAAGAAGAGACGGATATGTTCCGCCGTATTAATTTAAATATAGTAGAATATAAATTTATACCTAGCTTTCTCCTAGCAATAGATTTAAAAGTATTAATTTAAATATAGTAGAATATAAATCTTTTATAAATGCAAAAACAAGAACACAAATAAAAAAGTATTAATTTAAATATAGTAGAATATAAATACAGTAGAAGAATAGAGGTGGTTAAATGATAACACCTGAGTATTAATTTAAATATAGTAGAATATAAATGTAATTGTATCTGTAACCTCTTTATTTACGATTGCGTATTAATTTAAATATAGTAGAATATAAATTTTTATTTGCGTTATCTGACATATCAATTAATGCTGTATTAATTTAAATATAGTAGAATATAAATATTTATGAAGCAACACAAATGCAAAGACAATTAGGTATTAATTTAAATATAGTAGAATATAAATGCGAAAGAAAGAATAGTAAATATTGAAATGTCAGAAGTATTAATTTAAATATAGTAGAATATAAATACTCTAAATTATATCCATGTCTATTCAAATTTACTGTATTAATTTAAATATAGTAGAATATAAATACCAAAGATTAGTAAAAGAATACAGAGAAATTATGTATTAATTTAAATATAGTAGAATATAAATAATTTTCAATTGTATTTGCGCCTGATATATCAACTCCGTATTAATTTAAATATAGTAGAATATAAATATTAAAAAACGTTGTAAACGAATTTCATTAAATTCAGTATTAATTTAAATATAGTAGAATATAAATCTATAATTTTGAGGAATAATTGAAACGGTTGGGTTTGTATTAATTTAAATATAGTAGAATATAAATTAAAATTTCTCCTTTCTTAAAATAAAGGAAGGGAAAAGTATTAATTTAAATATAGTAGAATATAAATAGTTCTAACGAAATTTCAAGTGTTTCTGTATTTTGTATTAATTTAAATATAGTAGAATATAAATATTGCAATACAAGCTATATCACAAAATGGGTATAGTATTAATTTAAATATAGTAGAATATAAATACGTCTTCACGAGAGCGTAAGTTTAAATGGGTATTGGTATTAATTTAAATATAGTAGAATATAAATTTAATATATAATTGGAAAATTGTTTTTACTAAGTTGTATTAATTTAAATATAGTAGAATATAAATATTTTAGAAATTAAATAATAATAGGCGATTATCTAAGTATTAATTTAAATATAGTAGAATATAAATTTCGCAGTGTAGGGTACTAATGAGTGTTCGTATACTGTATTAATTTAAATATAGTAGAATATAAATTACGTTGCCGATAAAATAGATATACATAAACAAAAGTATTAATTTAAATATAGTAGAATATAAATATCATCACTTAAATTCAGTGAAAAAGGTAATGTTTCAGTATTAATTTAAATATAGTAGAATATAAATCAATATATTCTCAAGCTAAATGCTATCTTATCTAGGTATTAATTTAAATATAGTAGAATATAAATTCAATTGTTGCATTGTTTTTTCTAGTAATCCATTTATGTATTAATTTAAATATAGTAGAATATAAATATTAAAGTTTGTTTACGTTGTTCTTGAAATTTTTTAGTATTAATTTAAATATAGTAGAATATAAATATTGCACTATATAATTCTATTGCATTTCCTTCTTTGTATTAATTTAAATATAGTAGAATATAAATTTCTGTATAGTCATAAATATCATACATGAATTTATTAAGTATTAATTTAAATATAGTAGAATATAAATATTTAAGAACTACATTTTCTCCTTCTATGTCACTCAGTATTAATTTAAATATAGTAGAATATAAATAGTGATTTTAGTCAAGCACTTAATAGATTACCAAAAAGTATTAATTTAAATATAGTAGAATATAAATGAAATATTAACTGAAAAAGAGTATAATAAAATTGCTAGTATTAATTTAAATATAGTAGAATATAAATAATATCATACTTTCCTTTATACTCACATTTTCTATGTATTAATTTAAATATAGTAGAATATAAATACTAACGCTGATATCGTTGTTACTGACGATAGCGTTGGTATTAATTTAAATATAGTAGAATATAAATATTACTTTTCGTCGTTTTTGTCGTTTCCAGATTTCTGTATTAATTTAAATATAGTAGAATATAAATCCTCATTCATAAAAAATAACCCCCTTGCGTTCTAATAGTATTAATTTAAATATAGTAGAATATAAATAAATTTATCGTCTTTCTTTGCGAAACCTCTTCTGAAGGTATTAATTTAAATATAGTAGAATATAAATCTCAAAACACCTCCGCGCTTTATGAAACTAGTAATTAAGTATTAATTTAAATATAGTAGAATATAAATTTTGAAGACGGAGAAAAACAAATTCATGAAAGTACGTATTAATTTAAATATAGTAGAATATAAATCTTAAGATTACTATACCGTTTACTGATAAATCGTTGTATTAATTTAAATATAGTAGAATATAAATATCACTTTCCGTCGTTTTTGTCGTTTCCAGATTTCGGTATTAATTTAAATATAGTAGAATATAAATTTCACAGAAAACGAACTAACAGCTTTATCTGCTGTGTATTAATTTAAATATAGTAGAATATAAATATCACTATAAATGCAGACAAGAGAATAATAATGAGTATTAATTTAAATATAGTAGAATATAAATTATGCAGAACTAGTAGAAGAAATAAAAGAGATAGGTATTAATTTAAATATAGTAGAATATAAATATAGGACATGTTGAACTGTTGATACCGTATTATGTATTAATTTAAATATAGTAGAATATATTAATTATGTGTATCGAAAGTTGTAGAATATAGTTAGAAATATTAAAAAAACTTTATAAAGAAGTATCTTATGTATACATACTAAGAAAAAGAAGGAATTGCTTATGAATATTTTGATAAAAAAGTGCTTATCTATCTGGTACATATACAAGCACATAAACAAAACTTATTAAGAAAACAATCAAATCGCAAACAAATTGAACTAATCTTAAAAGACTTGTAATACGAGAGAGGTTAACTTCTCTCTTGTATATAAATATTATATATGATATATTTAAAAAATCAAGAGGAGGAAAATTATGAAACTCACTGCTAAAAAAAATGGAAAAGGTTATGAAACAAGCTATGTAATAACATTTGGTAGTAAAGAAGCTAGAGAGTTAAGATTGTTAGATGAAAATAACAAAGTTAAAGAAATTCAATCTGCTGAAATTGTTGATGATGGTATTTTAATAAAATTTAAATAAAACAGTATTGGGTGGTAATTAAAATATAGTAAAATATAAATAATGCAACTATCCGTATAAAGAAGTTTTTACATGGTAGTAATCCAAATATAGTAGAATATAAATATAGATACAAACGATTATTTTGTAAAAAGGTATTGAGTATAATCTAAATATAATATTATATAAAAAATAGTAAAAAAGGAGCGATAAAAATGAAAGAAATAACTGGAATGATGGTTTACTATTATTTTGTATGCAAAAAGAAATTATGGTATTTTGCAAATCAAATACAAATGGAACAAAATAGCGAATTAGTTGAAATTGGTAAAATAATAGATGAAACAAGTTATAAAAATCAAGAAAAGCATATTTTAATAGATAATACTATAAATATTGATTTTATTAAAAACAATGTAATTTTACATGAAGTAAAAAAGACAAAATCTATTGAAGAAGCATCAATTTGGCAAGTAAAATATTATATGTATTACTTAGAACAGAAAGGTGTAGAAAATATTAAAGCGAAAATAGATTTTCCACTAATAAAAGAAACAAAAGACGTAGTACTAAATTATGAAGATAGACAAGCTTTACAAAATATCATAACAAATATTAGAGAAATTATTAACTCAAAAAATCCCATGGATGTAATACAAGATAAAAAATGCAAAAAATGTGCATATTATGATTTATGTTATATATAAAAATAAACTGAAGAAAAAGATGAAACAATAAAATCATATAAAAATGTATATAACAAATGAAAGAAAGGGATGAGTTTCAAATATGAAAAAATCGTACTATTTATATAAAGGCGGAAGGCTTCAGAGAAAAGATAATTCATTAGAAATTGCTTATAAAGATGGAAGCAAAAAATCAATTCCAGTTGAAAACGTGGATGATATTTATATTATGACGGAATTTGATTTAAATACTAGTTTACTTAATTTTATATCTCAATATGGAATATCTATACACTTTTTTAATCATTATGGTTTTTATACAGGAACATATTATCCAAAGGAAAACTTAGTATCTGGAAAACTTTTAATCGAACAAGTAAAACATTATATAGATAATAATAAAAGATTGAATATAGCTAAAGAATTTATAAAAAGTGCATCTTATAACATTTATAGAAATTTAAATTATTACAATAATAGAGGAAAATCTTTAGATGACTATATCAAAGAGATAGAATATTTGAGAAAGCAAATAGATTTTTGCAAAGATGTTCAAGAGCTAATGGGAATAGAAGGAAATATAAGAAAAACATATTATAATTCATGGCAAAATATTATTAATCAAAAAATAGAATTTGAAAAAAGAGTTAAAAATCCACCAGATAATGCTATAAATTCATTAATTTCTTATACAAACACCTTAGTGTATACAAGAGTATTAAGTGAAATATACAAAACACAATTAAACCCAACAATTAGCTATTTGCACGAACCATCAGAAAGAAGATTTTCGCTTTGTTTAGATATAGCTGAAATCTTTAAACCAATTATAGCAGATAGGCTTATATTTTCAATGTTAAATAAAAAGCAAATAACAGAAAATGATTTTGAAAAAAGTTTAAATTTTATATACATAAAAGAAGAAAAAAGGAAAGAAATTACAAGAGAAATGGACTTAAGACTTCAGACAACTATTAAACATAAAAAATTAAACAGGGAAGTAAGTTATGAATATTTAATAAGACTAGAAGTATATAAATTAATAAAGAGTTTTATAGAAGGACAAGAATACGAAGGGTTTAAGATGTGGTGGTAATATGTATATAATTTTAGTTTATGATATAAATTTAGAAGAAAATGAAGGAAAAAGAGTTTTAAGAAATGCATTTAAAACTTGTAAAAAATATCTTGTACATATACAAAATTCAGTATTTGAAGGAGAGATATCAGAAACAGCAATGCTAAAATTAGAAAAAGAATTAAAAAAATATATTAGAAAAGATGTAGATTCAGTAATTGTATTTAAAAGTAGAAGTCAGAAATGGCTGGATAAAAAGTTTTTAGGAAAAATAGAAAAGGATAAAACAGACAATTTTTTGTAATGACAGCATTTATTAAAATTACAGAAAGTTACTTATTTGTATTTTTTATAAAGTAATTTAATACTCAAACACATACGTCCGCTATAGAGGAAGAAAAGATAAATATTAAAAATGATTGAAAAAATTACATATCTAAGATAGAATATATGTAAAACTATGAAAGGAGAGTATGATAGAAGTATCATACAAAATTATACATGAGAATTGGAATTGATTTAGATGGAGTAATATTTGACTCAGAAAAACTTTATAGAATTTATTCAGAATTATATGATATTCAGGATTTAAAGAAAAACAGTTTAAAAAATAACAAAGAAATAAGATTTCAAGATAGATATTCATGGAGTGACGAAGAAACAAACGGGTTTGTGAAGAAATATCATAGAAAAATTACAGAAGTATCTAACTTTATGCCAGGTGCAAAAGACGTAATTTCTCTATTAAAAGAAGAAGGTCATACTCTAATAGTAATAACAGCAAGAGGAAAATTAAATAAGGATTTAATACCAGTAACAATACAAAGACTAAAAGATAACAATCTTGACTTATTTGAAAAATATTATTGGGGAACTGATAATAAAGAGGAAATTTGTAAGCAAGAAAAAATAGATTTAATGATAGATGATTCTAATACAAATTGCCAAAAAATAGCAAATAGTCATATACATACAATATATTTAAAAGATGCACCATCTTTTGATATAAAAGAAAATGAATATTTAAAAGTTTTATACAATTGGGGTGAAATTTATAGATATATCAATGAAATAGAAAAAGATAAATAATATAAGAGTTAAAAATTGTGAGATATAATTAATTCATATATAGAATAACAATTTAATAGGAATTTAATATGGAAGAAAAGCTAATAAAACTATATGCTCAATGTGTAAATGAGCTAAAATCAATAGGAATTGACTTAGGTAACAAAGAAATAGTAGGAGATATAGATATAAGATTATCTCCAAGAGCAAGTAAAAGATATGGTTGCTGTAAACAAGAAGAACCAGATAGAGCCTATAAAAATATAGAAAAATATGGACATAGACATATTATAAAATATGAAAAATTCAATAAACACCATATAGAAGTAAGCAAATGGGTTATGCAGTTAAATGAAGATATTATAAAAAATACTATCATCCATGAAATAATACACTGCTTTCCATATTGCAATAATCATGGACAAGAGTTTAAAAAGTATGCAGTATATATAAATAAGAAATTAGGTTATAATGTAACAAGAACAGGTAATGTAAAAGAAGATTTTGAAAAAAGCAATATACCATATGAAGAAAAGGAATATAAATATAAAATAATTTGTGAAAATTGTAGGCAGGAAATATATAGAAATAGATTTAACAGCAATTTGTTAAAAAAATATAGATGTGGTAAATGTGGAGGAAAGTTAAAACTTTTAGTATAAAGGAGTAACAATGGATATAAAAAAGAAAAACCAAATAAATTTAGTAGTATTTATCACCATAGTGTTAATATTATGTGGATTAATGACATTTTATATGAGTAAAAAAGAGGGCTTTCATGAGGATGAAATGTTTACATATGGATCTTCTAATTGTACATATGATAATTTATTTCAACCACATGGAAAAGAAGATACATTTAATAAAATTGCAAGAAATTACATAATTGTAGAAGGAAACATAGGAAAAACAATAGAAAATGCATGGTATTATTTTACACATCAAGATGAGTGGAATAAGCTATTTTCAGAAATTTCTTCTAAAGAATATCCTGTATGGAAAACTCGTGAAGAGGCAAGGGACTATTTGACAGTATCACCAAATGAAAGGTTTAGTTATGCAAGTGTTTATTATAATCAAGCTAGAGACGTACATCCGCCTTTATATTGCATATTAAATCATACAGTGTGTTCATTTTTTCCAGATACATTTTCAAAATACTTTTTCTTTAGTATATCTCTAGTGTTTTTTGCAGGAACATGTTTTATAATAAGAAATATATTAAAACTTTTAAATAAAGAAAAATTAGTTATTCCAGCTGTATTATTGTATGGACTTAGCATTGGAGCCATTTCAACAGTAATTTATGCAAGAATGTACATGATGCTTGCATTCTTTACACTTGCATATTTTTATCTAACACTAAAAATATATAAACTTGACTTTAAAATGACAAGGCAAACTAAAATATTATTAGGAGCAACTACAATTTTAGGATTCTTATCACAATATTATTTTTGTATATTTGCTTTAGGATGCTTCATTGTAATGATTGCCCTAATGATAAAAGAGAAAAAATGGCATGAATTAAAATCATATATTGTAACACATATTATAAGTGCTTTAATTGGAATTTTAGTATATCCAATCTGTATTTATCAAATATTCTTTTCATATAGAGGAGTAGGAACAGCAGGAGCTAATGGAGCATATTTTGAAGGGTTAGTAAAATTTATAGAACTTTTATTTAAAGCATATAGCTTGCCTGTAGTTTTAGGTTTTATTTTATTAGCACTATTTACAGCATGGTACATTTATAAATTTATAAAAAGCAAAGAAAAAGGCTCACTTTTATTATTAATAATACCAACATTGCTATCAATAATAGTAATTGCAAAAATTTCACCATATAAAGAGTTAAGATATCTGTATGGAATATTACCAGTGTTAAGTATATTAATTGTACTTGGACTTCATAGTTTTATAGGTACAGTAATTAAAAACAAAAAAGTGGGAATAGCAATATTGTCAGTAATTATAGCAATGGTATCTATTTATGGATTAGCAACTAAAGAACCAGAACATCTATATAAAGGATATGATAACTATTTAAAAATAGCAGAAGAAAATAAAGAAAAGCCATTTGTATATATAGGTACAGGCGTATTTAACCATATACAAAGTATGCCTGAATTTATGACATATAAAGAATCACTTATTTTGCAGGACACACAACTTGAATATTTAAAAGATAACGAAGAACTATTAAATACTAATGAATTTATTTTAAGTATAAAGAAATATATAGGAAATAGAGAAGGAATTTTAAATCAAGTTCTAGAATATACAGGGTACAAATCATATAATGTACTTTATGATGACCAAGGAGAAACAGATTGCATAATTTTTAAATTTAATAAATAAGTAAATACAAAAGATACTAGAGTAGACAAACTTTAGTATCTTTTTGTCAATTATTGTAGAAAATTGTAATTCGAAAAATGTTGAAATAGCTTACAATATGTGGTAAATTATAAATATATTATTTCATAATATTTACATTTAAATGTAAATGTAAATTTGAATTTATATCTAATTTAATTTCTTCACAACTTATATCTAATAAAAATCAAAAATAATCAAACAATTAAAACCAACTAATAAGCAAAAAAATAAAAAATATCAAACAATAAAATAATTAGAGAGCAAAGAAACTAGAAAATAATTAAAGATAAGCTTAAGATCAAAAGAATATGTTAATAATCTAGTAAAAAAATTAATTCAAGATAAACTTAAGTCTAAATTTTCCAATAAAATAATTTAAAAGAAGGTGATAGTATTCAAGAAATCACACAAGAAAGTAAGTATTATCCAAAAAGATTATTACAAATTAAACAAGCTCCGAAAAAGATATATGCTCAAGGGAATATAGACTTGCTAAATAAAAATAGTATTGCAATTGTTGGAGCACGAAAATGTAGTAAATATGGAGCAAAATATAGTGCAAAATTTGCTAAAGAACTAGCTAGAGCAGATATTTGTATAATAAGTGGCTTAGCAAATGGAATAGATGCTATTGCTCATACATATTCAAAAAGCGAAAGAGGTAAAACCATTGCAGTTATAGGCTCTGGCTTTAACAATATCTACCCAAAAGAAAATATATTATTATATAAAGAAATTTTAGAAGAAGGAGGCTGTGTAATTAGTGAATGCGAACCAAATCAAAAAGCAGATTTATCTAAATTTCCACTACGAAATAGAATAATAAGTGGAATTGCTTTGGGAGTTCTTTTAATAGAAGCGAGATATAGAAGTGGGAGCACAGTAACTGCTAGATATGCATTTGAGCAAAGAAAAAATGTATTTTGCATACCACACAATTTAGATAGTAAAACAGGTTATGGACCAAATGAATATATCAAATATGGTGCTAAATTAGTAACTAATTATGAGGATATTTTAGAAGAATATAATTTATTTAATAAAGAAGAAAAAATAAAAGTAGATAATAAATATTTACAAATATACAAATGCATTAATGAAATTCCACATTCTATTAATGAAATTTCAAGATTAAGTGGAAAAACTATTGCAGAAGTTAATGAAGCATTATTTATGCTTGAAATGGATGGTATGATTAAAAGCTTACCAGGAAGCGAGTATATTATAAATTTAGAATAAAGAAGGTAAAAAATGTTATCAATTATAAAAACAGTATCATTAAATGGTTTAGCAGGATATCTTGTTAATGTGCAAGTAGATATAACAAGTGGTATGCCATCATGTGATATTATACGGATTACCAGATACAAGCATAAGAGAAGCAAAAGAAAGAGTACGTACAGCAATAAAAAATTCAGGATATGAATTAAGAAGTAGAAAAGTATTAATTAATTTGGCACCAGCTAATATTAGAAAAGAAGGTGCGTTTTTTGACTTGCCAATAGCAGTAGGAATATTGTGCAGTATTGGAGTTATAAAAAATATCCCAAAAGAAGATATAGCATTTATAGGAGAATTATCATTAGATGGCAAAGTAAATAAAGTAAATGGAACTTTACCAATGTGCATAGAAGGAAAAAGTCTTGGAATAAAAAAGGTAATAGTTCCAAAAGAAAATGCATTAGAAGCAAGTATTGTAAAAGGTATAGAAGTAATAGGTGTAAATTCATTAAAAGAGACAGTAAATTACTTAAACAAAAACAATTTACAACCAATATACTCAAATTGGGAAGAAATAGCAGAAAAAGCAGAGAAATACAATGTGGATTTTTCAGAAGTAAAGGGACAAGAAAATGTTAAAAGAGCTGTAGAAGTAGCAGCTGCTGGAGCACATAATTGCTTATGTATTGGGCCACCAGGGTCACGGAAAAACAATGATAGCAAAAAGAATTCCCACAATTTTACCAGATTTAAGTTTTGAAGAAGCGTTAGAAGTAACTAAAATTCATAGTATATCTGGTATGCTTTCAAAAGATGTACCAATAATTATAAATAGGCCTTTTAGAGCTCCACACCATACAATATCTCCAAAATCTTTAATAGGAGGAGGCTTAATACCAAAACCAGGAGAAGTAAGTCTATCACATTATGGTATATTGTTTTTAGATGAATTAACAGAATTTAATAGAAGTACTTTAGAAGTTCTAAGAGGACCATTAGAAGATGGAATAGTAACAATAAGTAGAGTAAATTCAATTTTCACATATCCTTGTAAATTTATGTTTGTTGCATCAATGAATCCATGTCCATGTGGATATTATGGTTCAAAAGAAAAAGAATGCACATGTACAGAGCAAGCAATAGCAAAATATATAGGTAAAATAAGCGGACCACTTTTAGATAGAATAGATATTCAAGTAGAAGTAAATGGAATAAAGTACGAAAAACTAGAAAGTAGTAACAATATAGAGACTTCAAAAAACATACAAAAAAGAGTAAACTTGGCACGTATAATACAAAGAGAAAGATATAAAAACGAAAATATATTTTCTAATTCAGAACTTACTCCAAAATTAATAGAAAAATACTGCAAAATAGATGAAGAAAGTAAAAAAATATTACAAATAGCATTTGAAAAATTAGGATTAAGTGCAAGAGCCTACGGAAGAATTTTAAAGGTAGCAAGAACAATTGCAGATTTAAGTAATAGCAAAGATATAAGAAAAAATCATATAGCAGAAGCAATACAATATAGAAGTTTAGATAAAAAATATTGGAAGACTAGGTAAAAGTATTGTAAAATTTAAGTAAAAAATATTGGAAGGAAAAGTAAAAGCATTGTAAAACTTAGGTAAAAAGTATTTGAGATGTTAAGTAAAAAGTATTGGAATGTTTAGATAAAAATTGTAAAGGTTAGTTAAAAGATATTGTAAGAATTAAACAATATAAAAAAACAAATATAATAATTTAACAAAGCGAAAGTAAATGCAAAAGAGGAAAAATTTAAAATGTATATATATCATGAATTTGGAAAAATGGGAGAAGACATAGCAGCAAATTATTTAACAAAAAATAATTATAAAATAATAGAAAGAAACTTCAGATGTAAGCAAGGTGAAATAGATATAATTGCAAGAGAAAAAGACGAAATAGTTTTTGTAGAAGTAAAAACGAGAAGTAGTTGTACATATGGCAGACCAAGTGAAGCAGTTAATGAAAGTAAACAAAAACACATAACAAAAGCTGCTAAATATTATATATATTTAAATAAATTGGAAAATTATTATATAAGAATAGATGTAATAGAAGTTTATTTTTCCAATAATAAATTTTATATAAATCATATAAAACAAATAATTTAAAAAATAATTCCAAAATCTTAGATAAAATAACGAAAAGATAATTCTTTTCATAATATATATAAAATAATTATGAAAGGAGTTTATAAAAGGTGAACAAAATAATTAAAATAATTTGTACAGTATTAATAATACCAACGTTTTTAATATGTTTTCTTATGCCTAACTCTATGGCTTTATCTCCATCTAGTGAACCAACTTATCCAGGAATTGATGTTAGTGGGTATCAAGGAAATATAGACTATAGCAGAGTAGCAAAAGCAGGTATAAAAATCGTATATATGAAATCAAGTGAAGGTAATAGTTATGTAGATTCACGTTTTGAAAGAAATTATACAGAAGCTAAGAAAAATGGATTAAAAGTAGGAGTATATCATTTTTTAACAGCAAGAAGTATTAGTCAGGCAGAGCATCAAGCTCAATTTTTTGTTTCTTTAATTTCTAATAAAAGTATAGACTGTAAACTTGCTATGGATTTTGAGAATTTTGGAAATTTAAATAAGAAACAAATAAATGAAATTGCAATTGCATTTATTAATAAAGTTAAAGAACTTAGTGGAAAAGAAATAGTTGTTTATAGTAATACATATACTGCAACATATGTTTTTGAAGGCGAAGTTACAAATTATCCATTGTGGGTAGCACAATATGGCGTAAGTCAACCTCAGGATAATGGAAATTGGTCATCTTGGGTAGGGTGGCAATATGCAGATGATGGAGAGGTAAATGGTATAAATGCTAGAGTAGACATGGATAAATTTACTAAAGAAATATTATTATCAGACACATCAGAAATTCCAGATGTAGAAAATCCAAATTCTGGGGGAAATGGTGGAAACGAAGGTGGAAATCATAATGGTAACGGAAGTGGAAATAATGGAGATAATAATTCAGACGGAAATAATAATGGAAATCCAAAAACAAAAACAATTATTATAAAATGGGGAGATACATTGTCTCAAATAGCATTAGACTATAATACTACAGTAAGAAGACTTGTAGAACTTAATAACATAGAAAATGAAAATTTAATATATGCAGGAGAAACATTAGTAGTGCCTATAACAAATAGTAATATAGAAAATATTTATATAGTAAAAAGAGGAGATACATTATCTCAAATAGCATTAAACTTTAATACAACAGTAAGTGCAATAGCAAATTTAAATAAAATAACTAATGTGAATTTAATATATACAGGTCAAAGACTAATAATTCCAGGAAATATTGTAAACGAAGATGGATGTATGCATGATTGTGGACACAAATTATATACAGTAAGAAGCGGAGATACATTATGGAGTATTGCAAGAAGATATGGAACATCTATTGCCAATATTGTAAGATTAAATAAAATAAATAACCCAAACTTAATTTATCCTGGCCAAATATTTAGAATTTAATTATAACTTATTCATAAGAAAAAATATAATAAAGGAAGTTAAAAAATAATCCTTAAAATAAAAAAATGTCCTAAAAGTAGATTTAGTTAGATTTAATCTATTTAGTAAAAATATTATAAGTGTCTTTCTCAATTTTAAAAACCTTTCCCCTTTTGGACATCTGTAACTCGGCATAATGCCTCGAACAGCTGTCACAATGGTCACCCACGCAAGGCTTTAAAATTTCAAAAGACACTTATAATATTTTTGTTCTAATGATGTAGTTCTAAAAGTTTAATTCTAATATTTTAAGATAGCTTATTATTTGCAAAGCTATTTTTTATGGATTTAATTACACATTTCACAAATAGCTAATATTAACATAAAATATATTAGGATGAATTTTTTTAGGAGGCAATTATGAAAAATATTTTGGAACTAAAAAACATAGAGAAAAAATATCAAGCTAAAAATGGAGAAATAGAAGCACTAAAAAATGTTAACTTAAAAGTTCAAGAAGGGGAGTTTGTTAGTATAATAGGTCCAAGCGGATGTGGAAAATCTACATTATTGTCTATTATAGCAGGTTTAGAAAAGCAAACATCAGGAGAAGTGCTAAAAAAAGGAGAAATTGGTTACATGCTTCAAACAGATAGCTTACTTCCTTGGAGGACTATTTATAAAAATGTACTATTTGGATTAGAAATAAGAAAAATAAAAACTCTAGAAAACGAAAAATATGCTCAAGAATTATTAAAAAAATACAATTTATATGAATTTAAAGAAAAATATCCAAATCAATTATCTGGTGGCATGAGGCAAAGAGTAGCTTTAATTAGAACTTTAGCAACAAGACCAAGCATACTTCTTTTAGATGAAGCATTCTCAGCATTAGATTATCAAACCAGAATAATGGTAACAAATGATATATTTCAAATATTAAAAAACGAAAAAATAACTGCAGTTATGGTAACACACGATATATCAGAAGCAATAAGTATGTCAGATAGAGTAGTAGTTCTTACAAACAGACCAGGTACAGTAAATAAAATACATGAAATAGATTTTGAAATGGAAAATAGAAATCCTA